>ULRE01025627.1_pt1 | contig 11054 bp, 10 predicted proteins | sample 1955141 | NCBI WGS metagenome assembly ULRE01 (sample SAMEA4835674, study PRJEB28245) | human gut metagenome | biome: gut microbiome; material: fecal sample | place: Denmark | collected 2008
GACCCTGTTTACTGCGAACGAACACTTCATATAACGGCCAGTCGTTTTTGCTCATCTTCCTTCTCCTTACGCGGCGTCGCGGGCCCGTTGTTTTTGCGCGTGCGCCAGCGCGGCTTCCCGCACCCACGCGCTCTCTTCCCATGCCTTGCGTTTAGCGGCCAGGCGTTCGTGGTTGCAGATCCCGCGCCCGGCGATCGTCTCGTTAAATTCCTGCCAGTCGATGGCGCCAAAGCGGTAGTGGCCGGTGGTTTCATCCAGCCGCAGATCCGGGTCCGGCACGGTCATGCCGAGGATCTCCACCTGCGGAATGGTGTTATCAACAAAGCGCTGGCGCAGTTCGTCGTTCGAGTGGAGCTTGATTTTCCACGCCATGCTGCGGGCGCTGTTTGGCGAGTTATCGTCGTTTGGGCCGAACATCATCAGCGCCGGCCACCAGAAGCGGTTGATGGCGTCCTGCAGCATCTGCCGCTGCGCGTCGCTGCCCTGCGCCAGCGCCATGCAGGCTTCAAACCCCTGACGCTGGTGAAAGCTCTCCTCTTTGCAGATCTTGACCATGGCCCGGGCGTAGGGTCCGTAAGAGGTCCGGCACAGCGCCACCTGATTGACGATGGCCGCGCCGTCCACCAGCCAGCCGATCACGCCGATATCCGCCCAGCTCAGGGTCGGGTAGTTGAAAATGGAGGAGTACTTCATCTTGCCGTCGAGCAGTTTCTGATACAGGTCTTCGCGGGCGCAGCCGAGGGTTTCCGCCGCGCTGTAGAGGTACAGACCATGCCCGGCTTCATCCTGCACTTTCGCCAGCAGAATCGCTTTGCGCCTAAGGGTCGGCGCGCGAGCGATCCAGTTGCCTTCCGGCAGCATGCCGACAATTTCCGAGTGCGCGTGCTGGCCTATCTGGCGGATCAGCGTTTTACGGTAGGCTTCCGGCATCCAGTCCAGCGGTTCGATGGCCGTCTCCTGTGCAATACGCTGCTCAAAGCGTTGTTCTTCTGTCACGTCATCACCTTTATGATTCCAACAAATTCGGTTTAAATTAATTTATGAATCACTTTGTTTTATAAAAGTTACATTCGGGTTAAATAAAACCACAAATTTTGTTTGCCTTTTCTGTGACACTCGCCGCAAAAGCTTTTGTAAAATGCATTAATAACAACCAATTAAGTAAATCGCGCAGATCGATAGCGATCGCATTGTTAATAAATTATTAAATTGGAACTTGATTTTTATGATTCATCAAAGAACTATCTATAGATATTTCACGTAACACATCTGGAGATGAACCATGCAGCAGTTAGCCAGCTACTTGTCCGGCACGTGGCAGACCGGCCGGGGCCACGCGCGCACCATCCATCATGCCATCAGCGGCGACGCGCTCTGGGAAGTCACCAGCGCGGGTCTGGATATGGCGCAGGCGCGGCGCTTCGCGATTGAGCGCGGCGGCAAAGCGCTACAGGCGATGACCTTTATTGAGCGCAGCGCGATGCTCAAAGCGGTCGCCAGACATCTGCTGGAACAGAAGGCGGCGCTGTACGCCATCTCCGCCGAAACCGGCGCCACCCGCAGCGATAGCTGGGTGGATATCGAAGGGGGCATTGGCACCCTTTTCACCTACGCCGGTCTCGGCAGCCGCGAACTGCCGGACGATACCCTGTGGCCCGAAGATGAGCTGATCCCGCTGTCAAAACAGGGAGGCTTCGCCGCCCGCCACGTTCTGACGTCGAAATCCGGCGTGGCGGTACACATCAACGCTTTTAACTTTCCCTGCTGGGGAATGCTGGAAAAACTGGCGCCAACCTGGCTTGCCGGTATGCCCGCCATCATCAAACCGGCCACCGCCACCGCGCAGCTAACGCAGGCGATGGTCAAAATGATTGTCGACAGCGGGCTGGTGCCGGAGGGCGCAATCAGCCTGATCTGCGGCGGCGCGGGCGATCTGCTCGACCATCTCGATAGCCAGGACGTTGTCACCTTTACCGGCTCGGCTCGTACCGGACAGCAGCTGCGGGTGCACCCCAACCTGGTCGCAAAGTCCATTCCCTTCACCATGGAAGCGGATTCGCTGAACTGCTGCGTGCTCGGTGACGACGTCACGCCTGAGCAGCCGGAGTTCGCGCTGTTCATTCGCGAAGTGGTACGAGAGATGACGGCGAAAGCCGGGCAAAAATGTACCGCCATCCGGCGGATTATCGTGCCACAAGCGCAGGTGAAAGCGGTGAGCGATGCGCTGATTGCGCGTCTGCAAAACGTGGTGGTCGGCGACCCGGCGCAGGAAGGCGTAAAAATGGGCGCGCTGGTGAACTACGAGCAGCGTCAGGACGTACAGGATAATGTCAACCGTCTGGTAGCCGCCGGATGCGACGTGCTGCTGGGGGGCCAGGCCGATCTCCGCGCCGCCGGGGCCTTCTTCCCGCCAACGCTGCTGTTCTGCCCGCAGCCGGATGAAACCCCGGCGGTACACGCCATTGAAGCGTTTGGTCCCGTCGCAACCTTGATGCCCTATCAGAATATTGAGCACGCCATGAGCCTGGCGCGGGCCGGTGAAGGTAGCCTGGCCGGTACCCTGGTGACCGCTAGCGGCGAACTGGCGCGGGCGTTTATTCTCGGCGCCGCCCGCACCCACGGGCGTATTCAGATACTGAACGAAGCCTCTTCCGCAGAATCGACCGGCCACGGCTCCCCGCTGCCGCAGCTGGTTCACGGCGGCCCGGGGCGCGCCGGCGGCGGCGAAGAGCTGGGCGGCCTGCGGGCGGTGAAGCACTATATGCAGCGCACCGCGATTCAGGGCAGCCCGACGATGCTCGCGGCAATTGGCCAACAGTGGGTACGCGGCGCGGAGGTGGTGGAAGACCGCATTCACCCGTTCCGTAAATATTTCGAAGAGATCCAACCGGGCGACAGCCTGCTGACTCCGCGCCGCACGCTGACCGAGGCGGATATCGTCAACTTCGCCTGCCTGAGCGGCGATCACTTCTACGCCCATATGGATAAGATTGCCGCCGCGGAGTCGATTTTCGGCGAGCGCGTGGTGCACGGCTATTTCCTGATTTCCGCTGCTGCCGGGCTGTTTGTTGACGCCGGAGTCGGTCCGGTGATCGCCAACTACGGGATGGAAAATCTGCGCTTTATCGAGCCGGTGAAGCCGGGCGATACCATCCAGGTACGCCTGACCTGCAAGCGCAAAACGGTGAAACGCCAGCGCAGCGCGGAGGAGAAAGCGACCGGCGTCGTCGAGTGGGCGGTAGAGATTTTTAACCAGCACCAGCAGGCGGTAGCGCTCTACTCCATCCTGACTCTGGTGGCCCGCCAACAGGGGGATTTTGCGGAGTAAATGTTAGAAATTCGCCCATCTTTATCGCCATCTTCATGCCTCTGCGGAGGCATTTTTTATAACTGGCAAAACTGACAAACAACCTGGCAAAAGCAGGCAAACGCCTGGGCGCTGAGCGCTGTTAGGTTAAGGATACACAAGCCGACATTCGCAGCGGCACTGCACAACACAACAATAAGGTGAGGTCTCAATGGCGATTCTTTCCCCCCGCAAGACGGCTCTGGCGTTGGCTGTCGCCCTGTTTTGCGCCTGGCAAAGCCCGGCTTTCGCCCACGGCGGCGAAGCCCATATGGTCCCGATGGATAAAACCCTGCAGGACTTTGGCGTGGACGTTCAGTGGGATGACTACGCGCAGATGTTTACCCTGATTAAAGACGGCGCTTACGTGAAGGTAAAACCGGGGGCGAAAACGGCCATCGTCAATGGAAAAACCCTGGAGCTGCAGGTGCCGGTAGTGATGAAAGACGGCAAAGCGTGGGTTTCTGATACCTTTATCAACGACGTGTTTCAGTCCGGTCTTGACCAGACTTTCCAGGTGGAAAAACGCCCTCACCCGCTGAACTCGCTGTCAGCGGCGGAAATCAGCGCCGCGGTCGCCATCGTTAAAGCCGCGGCGGATTTCAAGCCCAATACCCGATTCACCGAGATCTCCCTGCGCGAGCCGGATAAAAAAGCGGTGTGGGATTTTGCCCTCAACGGCACGCCGGTCAACGCCCCGCGCACCGCCGACGTGATCATGCTCGACGGCAAGCACGTTATTGAGGCGGTGGTGGATTTACAGAATAAAAAGGTCCTTTCATGGACGCCGATTAAAGACGCCCACGGCATGGTACTGCTGGATGATTTCGCCAGCGTGCAGAACATCATCAACGCCAGCAGCGAGTTTGCCGAAGTGTTGAAAAAACACGGCATCGACGACCCGAGCAAGGTGATTACCACCCCGCTGACCGTCGGCTACTTCGACGGTAAAGATGGCCTCAAGCAGGACGCGCGGCTGCTCAAAGTAGTGAGCTATCTTGACGTTGGCGACGGGAACTACTGGGCGCACCCGATTGAAAACCTGGTGGCGGTGGTCGACCTCGAGCAGAAGAAGATCATCAAAATCGAAGAGGGGCCGACGATCCCGGTGCCGATGGCGGCCCGCCCCTATGACGGCCGCGACCGCGTTGCGCCAACGGTGAAACCGCTGGAGATCATTGAGCCAGAGGGCAAAAACTACACCATCACCGGCGATATGATCCACTGGCGTAACTGGGATTTCCATCTGCGGATGAACTCCCGCGTCGGGCCGATTTTGTCTACCGTGACCTGGAACGACAACGGTAAAAAGCGCCAGGTGATGTATGAAGGATCGCTCGGCGGGATGATCGTCCCCTACGGCGACCCGGACGTGGGCTGGTATTTTAAAGCCTATCTGGATTCCGGCGACTACGGCATGGGCACCCTGACCTCGCCTATCGTCCGCGGGAAAGACGCGCCGTCCAACGCGGTGCTGCTGGATGAAACCATCGCCGACTATACCGGCACGCCAACCACTATCCCGCGCGCGATCGCCATCTTCGAACGCTACGCCGGGCCGGAGTATAAGCACCTGGAGATGGGCAAACCGAACGTCAGCACCGAGCGCCGCGAGCTGGTGGTGCGCTGGATCAGCACCGTCGGCAACTACGACTACATCTTTGACTGGGTATTCCACGAAAACGGCACCATCGGCATTGATGCCGGGGCGACCGGCATCGAAGCGGTCAAAGGCGTACAGGCGAAGACCATGCACGACCCGAGCGCCAAAGAGGATACCCGCTACGGCACGCTGATCGACCATAATATTGTCGGCACCACCCACCAGCATATCTACAACTTCCGCCTCGATCTTGACGTCGACGGCGAGAACAACACGCTGGTGGCCATGGACCCGGAAGTGAAGCCGAATACCGCCGGCGGCCCGCGCACCAGCACCATGCAGATCAATCAGTACACTATTGCTAGCGAGCAGAAAGCGGCGCAGAAATTTGATCCAGGCACCATTCGTCTGCTGAGCAATACCACCAAAGAAAACCGGATGGGTAACCCAGTGTCGTATCAGATTATCCCCTACGCGGGCGGCACGCATCCGGTCGCCACCGGGGCGAAATTCGCCCCTGATGAGTGGATTTACCATCGTTTGAGCTTTATGGATAAACAGCTGTGGGTCACCCGCTACCACCCCACCGAGCGCTTCCCGGAAGGCAAGTACCCTAACCGTTCGATTCACGACACCGGCCTCGGCCAGTACGCGAAAGATGACGAGTCGCTGGACAACCATGATGACGTGGTGTGGATCACCACCGGCACCACCCACGTGGCCCGCGCCGAGGAGTGGCCGATTATGCCTACCGAGTGGGCGCATGCGCTGCTGAAGCCGTGGAACTTCTTTGACGAGACGCCGACGCTGGGCGAGAAGAAACAGTAACCACATCACGGCCTCAGCGATGGGGCCGTTTTTATTTATCCGCGACCAATGCACATGCAGCGGGCAGTAGGAGCGGTATAGCCTGTTTTTCAACTTCTTTTGCTATATATGTTAGAAGTCGACGATAAACTTATATGGCATAAAAGCCTGCAACGATTATCAATGAGAATGGCTTTATGTCGCTTTACGATCTCAAAACCGAAGCGCAGGCATTGCCGGAGTCCTGGCACTCCCGGATCCTGGGCCGCGTTGGGGCAACGAATCTCAAAGTCCTGCGCATGGATGCCCACTCAGTCGCTGAGGAGGTGCATGAATATGACGAGGGATTACTGGTTATTGACGGTCGTCTGGAACTGAGCGTACAGGAGAAAAAAATCTCCGTCGCGCCCGGCCAGCTTTATATAGCCAAAGCGGGCATTCCTCATACGGTGGAAGGCGGCAGCTTTGGCACCCTGGTGATTATAGATTTACCAGACAGCGGCTTCAGCGGCGTATCCCCTGCTGATTAAGTGAAATGCGCGTTTGGAGGATAAGCGAGTCATCATTTCATTTTGATTGACTAAGCCATTGCGCCCACGTTATAGCCAATGTCCGGGTATGCTCCTGTGGGGTTGAAGGTATTAGTCGCGGGATCGCCATAAACGTTGAAATCTTGCACGTGAAGCGCAGCGGCGCGAATGCGGGCCGGGCAGATAACACGCGCTATTTTTCATGATGCCCCTTTAATCACTGAGATCATCATGCTTGAACTTCGCCCTAATTGTGAATGCTGTGATAACGATCTGCCGCCAGAATCAGCGGATGCGTACATCTGTTCATTCGAATGCACCTTCTGCATTGACTGCGTGACCCAGCGGCTTCAAGGATGGTGCCCGAACTGCGGGGGCGAGCTGGTGCGCCGTCCAGTACGCCCCGAAGCTGCCCTCCTTCGCCACCCTGCCTCCAGCCAGCGCCGATATAAACAATAAGCCAGTTTGTCGCTTATCGCTGACGCTCCGGTTCGCCGCGAGCCCGCTCATCCTCGTTTACGTAGCGCGTTAAGTAGCGCCTGCGTTGCGCCGGAAGACGTCCCGGATGACGAACAAACCAGCCGAAACTCACGGTGTATGGCAGGCGTCACGGGTACCACGCACAGATTACGCAACGCCTCCGGCAGGGCTGATTCGGGTACAAGGGCGACGCCCATCCCTTCCGCAACCAGCTTACAGGCGCTAATCCAGTCACGTACCGTCACGCGGATATCAGAAAGTTGCAGACCCGCCTTTTCCATCAGGCTTTTTCCATTAACGACGCATCCGCCTGTCGCCAGAATAAAGGGCTGGTCTGCCAGCGCCTTTAGCGTTATGCCATACGTCCTGGCATGGTGTGCCAGCCGATGAGCGGCTGGCAGTACCGCTACCCATGCATCCTGCCCTAATACAACGTCTGCGCGCCCGGGGTCGGGATTCATGACCCCCCCCAGCTCAACGGTATCTGCGGCCAGCCACTCCTCGACCTCCTCGTCCGAGCCTTCCAGGATGACGACCTCAATACCCGGATGCAGACGCTTAAAGTCGCGCAGCAGGCCGGGCAACAAGGTGGACGTCACTGATGGAAAGCTGGCCAGGCGAATGCGCCCGCGATTTAAACCCCGGCTCTCATCGGCCAGTTCGCGGATGGCATTCAGCTGCGAAAGCATGTTTCTTGCGTGTTCAACAACCTCCCCGCCCAGCGCGGTCACCCCGATATATCGTCGCTCACGCGTAAATACCGGAAATCCCAGTGCAGCCTCTAGCTGGGCGATGGCCTGGCTGGCTCCGGACTGAGTCATTCCTATCTCCTCTGCGGCACGCGAGATGTTGCCGGCATCCGCCACGGCCACCAGTAAGCGCCAATGTAAAAGATTCATCATGATTGTCAGTAGCTCAGCTAATAGTTAGTTTCTTTATCATTAATTTTACAGCGCATTCCGCGTCAAATACAGTGGATTCAGGACCTCCCCCGACGGCTTTTCACCTTTCACGGAGACAAAATGAAACTCTATTACGCCCCGGATACCTGTTCGTTATCGCCGCACATCGTGCTGCGCGAACTGCAACTTGAGTTTGAACTGGTTAGAGTCAACAACAGAAGCAAGATCACCGCTGATGGTCGCGACTTCCGCGCCATTAACCCTAAAGGGTATGTCGCCGCCCTTGAACTCGATGATGGGCAGATACTCACTGAGGGTCCGGCCATCGTGCAGTACCTCGCCGACCTAAAACCAGAATACGGCCTGGCGCCGCGCGCGGACAGTTGGGCTCGGGTGCGTCTGCAGGAATGGCTTAACTTTATCACCAGTGAAATACACGCTGGCTCGGCACCGTTGTTCAACCCCGCGCTGCCCGAAGAGGTCAGAGCGATTTTTCGTGAGAAGCTGTTCCGACAGTTCGATTTTCTTCAGGCGACTCTCAACGAAAAAATCTATCTGACTGGCCCCACTTTCAGCGTGGCTGATGCCTACCTCTTCACTGTGCTGGGCTGGTGTAAATTCTTCTCAATCCCACTGGATCGCTGGCCTGGGCTATTGGCGTACAGGGAAATGATCAATGCCCGTCCTGCGGTACAGGCCGCATTACTGGCCGAGGCGTCGCTTTAAGGTTGATGTGGGGATTTGGGTTCAGGCGTTACTGCGTAAAAACGTAGAGCCTTATGAACAGGCATTCATCAAAGAAGACGACGAAAAAGGGGTGGATAACACCGGGCAGATGATCAACAACCGCTAAGGAAAGGTGGTGCTGAGGCCCGAGCGTTATGGCGGATAATTTTGTGCCACAGACGTACAAGGAGAAAACAGCCGGAGGCGGGCAGCTCCGGCTATCGACCTATCGCAGAACAAGATTGGCCTGTGGGGCGTTAAGCGCCGCGTTAAAGCTCTGCCTTGCTGGCCCTGCCAACCATTGTTCCAGCGTCATCATCATACCGAACTCCTGTTCAAGCGCCGGTATATCCGCCGAGCCTGCGACAATGCCATTGTCTACCAACGCCGTGATCTGGCGAAGAAAAGTGTTCTGCGCTAACAGCTCGTCAGGAAAGCGGTGATAATGAACAGGATGACCGGCGGCATCTGAGAAAGCACGCTGCAAGTCTTCACCGGTCAACGCCTGGCTGGCCAGTTCCAGAGTCTGCCCCCGATAACGTTCAGGATTACAAAGAATCTGGGCATTAATGCGCCCCAGGTCTTGCAGCGCAATCATCTGCATCGCCTGATGGCGTTGCATGAAGAAGAAAAAATGGCCGCTGTTTAGTCCCATGCCGGGCAGCAGCATCATTTCCATAAAGCTTGCCGGGCGCGTGATGGTCGTGGAGAGCGGCAAGGCGCGAAGGTAATCTTCAATTGTCGATTTACTGTCAAAGTGCCCCATGCCGGTTGGGGCTTTTCCAGCCGCCCCGGACGAAGAATAGACGAGATGGCGGATACCAGCCGCCAGGGCGCTATCGGCAATGGCTTTTCCCTGCATAACCTCCTGCTCGTCGCTTATCTCGCCTGCCGGAGAACTGGTCTGAACGCTAAATACGCCCTGGATACCCGACATTGCACGGTCAATGGATGCGAGGTCGAACAAGTCGCCGATGGCGAGCGTGATTCCTTCTGTCGCCAGCGCTCTGGCCACTTCGCTATGCGGATTCCGTACGAAAGCGCGGACTTGACGTCCGGCCCGCCGTAACGCTCGGGCCACTGCGCCACCTTGCTGCCCGGTGGCGCCAAAGACGAGGAATTCTGCGGTATGTGTCATGGTGGTTCCTTAGTGTAACTATTGGCAGTCACAGTATGGAACCAGTGCTATTCTGTTCACAAGACGGCACATTTTTGGTCCTCAGTTACACAAAGATAACCATTAGGGATGTCCAGCGGAGAAAAATTATGGCGCGTGAGATTAATGGCAGACCCGTGTTCGAAACACCGGATGGACCAAAACTGACACCCTGTGCGCCGGGGAGTGTCCTGGCAAGACTGGGTGATAAATGGACAATCCTCATTATCTCACTACTGGCACTTTCACAGGAGACGCCTATGCGCTTTAGCGCCATTCGGCGCGGCATTCCTGACATTTCGCAGCGTATGTTGACCCTGACTCTGCGTAATCTCGAAAGGGATGGCCTGGTTGCCCGGTATTATTACCCCGAGCTTCCACCACGGGTGGAATATCAACTGACTGACCGAGGCCGGTCGATGTTGGAGCCGCTGGCGGGGTTCACTGACTGGATCAGGGATACCTGGCAGGATATTGAGGCATCCCGGAAAGCCTTCGATGATTCAGAGGACAAACGGGCTGCTGCGTCCATGACCCGCTTGTAGTCGTAGGCTGCTTTGTGCCAGAAGCGGAGCGTCAGCAAACCGAAGCAGGACATTTCGGAGGCTCGTATGGACAAATGAAATGTATAATCACATGTAAACTCAGGCGGGATTTTAACATTAAAGCAGTATCTTTCCCTGGAGAACCCTGATGTTTACTCATATGCGTATTGCTAAACCCGTCGCCAATCTCGAAAGATCATTTCTGATGTACAGCAAGGGGTTAGGTCTGCATAAGATTGCTGAATTCAACGATCATGACGGTTTCAATGGAATAATGTTAGGGAGGGGAGACTTAGACTGGCACATAGAATTCACTTTTTGCCGAAACCATCCCGTTCAACCTTTACACACAGAAGAGGATTTACTCGTTGTTTATTACTCTGAAGAAAAAGAATGGGATACGGCCTGTGAAAGAATGATCGGTGCTGGCTTTAGAATGACCACGTCATTCAATCCTTACTGGGATGCGAACGGAAGGACATTTGTTGACCTCGATGGATATAGGGTGGTTATACAAAACAAGGCGTGGGTATTGCCCCAATAAATATTGCAATGCTGCCGCCATCCTGCCGCAAGATAAACATTCGTTTCTCGCTCATAGCTGACCTCACGGCGCTTCAGACAGTCCGCTTGGTGCCAGGAGCGGACATTATGGTTAACTTAGGGCAAGGAAATTTGTTCAATGAATAACGTATAATTAATTGCAAATAAAATGGAATAATAGTACTCTCAAAATTTAAATTCCGCAGTGAGTATGATTGTCTATTTTTAATTGCAGCCCTTAATTCTGAATGAGTTAGATAAATTGGAATGGCAGATGAAAATTAACTTAATACCAATCTGGTTATGGATAAAACAATATCAACATTCTCTTAGAGTTTTTGGGGGTGTTTTTTTTGGGGCCGCTTTGATAGCAGCTTTTTTTTGGATGTCAGGATTTGATATAGAACCTATCGCAT
>ULRE01022295.1_pt1 | contig 10868 bp, 7 predicted proteins | sample 1955141 | NCBI WGS metagenome assembly ULRE01 (sample SAMEA4835674, study PRJEB28245) | human gut metagenome | biome: gut microbiome; material: fecal sample | place: Denmark | collected 2008
CATCTGCACAGCCCTCCACAGGGTTTGTCGGGTGCGCCATAAATTGTGAAAATCATGAATATTTGGATAATCGTTGCACTTTACTGGATCGTCTGTTGCGTTTTGGTATATGTGCTTGCACATATAAACGGACAAGTGGCTTATCGCAGAATGATGAAGCAAAAGACTACCTTTTGGGAGCATCTGCTCATCGTCCTATTTAGCCCATTGGCAGCTCCTATTATGCTATTTGCCACAGCGTATCATGGCTGCATCAATCTGTATTATAGAAACCGTCCAAGACCGCTGCCCAAAAAGATGAAAAAGTATATGAAGAAAGATTGCGTGTTGGACGAGAACAATCAGACCGTCTCATTGGCGGAGTACAACTACAGGCATAATACGGACTATACCTTGGATGATGTCTATGGCAAGGGTTATGTTGAATCGTTGACCGAAAAAGAGCGGGCTAGTATCGCCACAGAATTCAAGGAGCATGACGAACCGGAGGAGGTTCATGAGAGCATACCAGACTTACCAGATGTAGGAGAAATATGGTTGTGAGAAGATTTGCCCTTTGGGTACTTTCGTGGATTTTGAAAATCTTCCCGACTCAAATGCTGAGCATGCAGAGAGATTCTGATACGCAATGGCAAAGAGACCTCCTATGAAGAGAAAGAAAAGATGATCATATTCAAGTATCATTGTGGCAGATATTTCCGAAACAGGTTGTAAATGTAGGCCCCAGGGCATTGCTTTGGGGCCTATACTTATAGGTTCCATTATTATTGTACCCTTTTCCCGCCATTATTATTGTACCCTTTCCCGCCATGGCATAACTCGATCGAGTTCGGTTCTGCGCATGACTATTGAATGCGTTCCAATATTCCAGTATTCCAGTAATTCAAAATCCCCAAATCCCAACATCCCAATATTCCAATATTCCAATATTCCAGTATTCCAATATCCCAATATCCCAATATTCCAATAGGCCGGTATTCCAGTATTCCAATATTCCAATAGGCCGATATGGCCTTTTTATGCCCCGGCGCTCCTCGCGCCCTGGGGGGCAAGAGAAAAGCGATATGGGAGACTTCTTGGGAAGGTCCTATATCGCTCGGGGGGGTGATCATTTACAGATAGGGGGATATAGATTGGGGTCTATATGGGACAGGGGCGGTTAGTCGCGATCGTGCTTGCCGTGCTTGTGATGCTTGCCGTGCTTGTCGTGGCGACCATGGTGCTTGTGGTGCTTGTCGTGCTTTCCCGGTCGGCCATAGCCTCGGTCGTGCTTATGGTGCTTGCCCGGACGTCCATAGCCTCGGTCGTGCTTGCCCGGACGGCCATGATGCTTGTCGAAGCGCGGGCGATGGTGGTAGCCCGGTCGACAGGTGGGGTATCTCCTATATATATGGTGGACGTAGGCGCGGTTCTGCCAGCCGATGGGGCGGTAGAAGTAGTATGTGTTGCAGTATTTGCGCCATTGTCCGGGCGAGAGGTATCGGCGTATCTCGCGGTTGCGGCGCTCCCATCCGTAGGCGTCGATGTCGCGGTAGCTATTGATGCTGTTGAGGTAGGCGAGGTTGATGTTGAGGATGCTGTTGCGGTAGCCCGGTCCGATGCCCAGTTCGGCTATCATCTTGTCGGTAATGATGGTGGCTTCCGCTCGCACGTCGGCCAGTCGCTGGGCCGATGCGGAGACGATCACGACGAGGGCGGCTACGGTTGCTAAAAAAATACGTTTCATAATCCAGACTTTCTTTTGAGGGTTATTACTCGTTTTCTGCTGCAAAAGTACGATTCCTCACTCATGCGGCCAAAGGAAAACCCATAAACCCGCATATAGTTTTCCCTTTGCCTTGAGAGGAAATCCCGAGGACATAAATGAAAACAACTTGAACAACCTTTACAATAATGAACAACGCTTCGCCTCGGACTTTCGTTTGCCGACAATCGTAGACATAAAGGAAAACAACTTGAACAACTTTTACAACTATGAACAACGCTTCGCCAGGACATCGCCTCTTCGAGGCCCATGCAGACTAAGGGCTGCTGCAAGGGAAACAACAATGAACAACGCTTCGCTTCGGACATTCGCTTGCCGATAATCGTGGATATATAGAAAAACAACTTGAACAACCTTTACAACAAGTAACAACGCTTCGCCAGGATATTGCCTCTTCGAGGCCCATGCAGACCATGGGCTGCTGCAAGGGAAACAACAAGTAACAACGCTTCGCCTTGAACACGTTTCCTGCTGGTTGTCCTGGCGAAGCTGTTCCATTTCATGGCACTCTTTCTCGCTATGGCAAAACATGAACGAGCTCGCTTCTGCGCATGGCTTATCGAAAGCGTTGCTTGTTGTTTTCCATACTCAGCCAGGTGGCATTTTTCGGCACCAAAGGCCATCTTTTGCTCCAAATCTCGGATGGATAAAAAAAAATTTCGTAAAAGATAGGGGCGCGACACGAGGATGGAGAACCTGTTCTGTATGTAGTCCTGTATATAGATTTGTGTTATTTTTAGAGTACTTTTGTATATTTTCTATTTTACATTATCAGCCATGCGGTTTTGTTCTTTTTCTCTTATTTGCTATTCTTGCTTTCCTTTTTGCAACCTACTCTTTGTTTTTTTCTTTTTCTTGTTCGATTTTTCCTGTGTCTTCTTACTCTTGTGCTTTTCTTTTAGTATCATAAAACGTTACATCCTAAGGCCTTGCTTTGTTCGATTACTTGATTTTGCTTTCATCCCCCATTTCTCTATCCATTAGGCCGTTACAAACACGATAGGGGAGTTTTTTGCCATTTCAGAATTTGAAAAAAGTACGCCATTATTTGTCGTTATTCCAAATATTGTTAGTAACTTTGCACCCGTAATTTAAGATAACATCGTTCACGTCTGTGGAATGAGTGTGAATCGGTACATAGAAGAATGCTTGTGGCCCCCTTCCCAAACCGTAGGGCGTCCAAAATGCCATTTTTACTATAGCTTTCCGGCAACGGTCGGAATGGGCCGAACCTCTTTGAGCAAGTGATCAACAATAGAGATAACTTATTTATACAATTTTCTAACGCATGATGAAGTTAAAAATTCACAAGGCAGCCATGATTTTGGCCGCTCTCGTTTTGCTGCTACCACTTCGGGCGGTAGGTCAGGCAAACACGTATTATGATCGGGGGGGTAAAACCTACTGACTCTCGCCAGGTCTTGAAGACCCGTATGGCCCTCGTTGGCCATAACTGTATGGTCAGCCGCTTCCCCGATGGCGTGAGTGTCGGATCGGGCATCAAGGGCCTCTCCAACCTGTGTGATGAAAACCTTGACAACTATTGCGACCTGCCTGGCGTGGCAGACGTCACGCTCCTTGCCGGATCGCCCATCGTGGCCGTCAAGGATATGAAGCACTACTTTGACAAAAATACCAAGGCTGGCTTCAAGATTTCGGGCGAGTCAAGTCTGCTGAAACTGGACCTCTTACAGAAAAACTATCAGATTCGATTTTACAAAGACGGCAAAACGTTGCTTACTTCTGATATAGAGCAGGGCAGTTTTAGTATCCTCGGATTGTCTGTGGGTTCCGTTGCCGCAAGCAACACTATGGATATTGTTGCAGCAAAGCAGCCGGCAGAGGACTATGACGAGATAGCTCTTGTCGGTGGAAGCGGCCTCAATGTGTCAGCCGTCAAAGGACTTAAGGTCTACTATGCCTTTGTGGGAGAGAATATAACTCTGACAGAAACTCGTATCAAAGACTGGGATCCAGCCATCAAGTTGGAGGGAAATACTAACCTCACGGATGATAACCTGTCAAATGGTAAGCTTTTGCAACTAGGTTTAGGCGTAATTATTACGCCTTCTGCAAAGGTTAGTGCTACTAAGGCAGGATATGATGGTGAAATATTTCCTGCAGGAATGGAGGCTGGTTTTGTATACCATGATACCAAGGGACTTGTCAATGCTGGAGTCACTCCTGTGATTGTTCTCCTTGACCGTAACGGAAAAACGGTACACAAAGAATTTAAGGGTACAGAGGTGTTGTCGATCTCTCTTGGAGGTGGTGACCACATGGTTTCTGTCAAGGCTCCTGTGAAATTTTCTGGTATCAAGTTTTATGTTGATGGCCTTAAATTAGGAGGTGAAGTCACCGCAAAGTATGCCTTTATCAGCCCCGAGCCTATCACGGCCGGTCACCTATGCACCATGAGCCCGACCGCCACTCTCGATATTTGCAGCTGCGAGGAGAAGTATGTGCTCAACTGGGACAAGAAGAACTATCCCGATGCCTCTTGGGAGATGGTCAGCACGACCGACGATAATGTGACGTTTGACGCGGCCAACCACACCCTCGATTTCGGCCAGACCGACAGCTACTTGTATGGCTCGGGCGAGAAGGTGACGGTCGTGATGAAGTTGAAGAATACGGACGATTGCGCCCAGGAGGTCACGATCAACTATGGCGGCTCCAACGACCAGCAGAAGCCGAAGAAGGAGTTTGCGCTCGTCAATACCGATCCCGCCAATCCTACCTATGTGCTGGGCGACGGCAACAGCTTTGGCATCAACCTGCTGAGCATCATCAAGAACTCGGCCAACATTCTTTCAAGCAAGCTCAATAGCTTTGCCTCCTATTTTGGTGGCGTCTCTCTCGGCGACTCCTACCTTTGCAGCATCAAGAAGCAGGAGGGAATGATCTCCGACGGCAGCAAGGCCCTCCAGGCTGGATTTGTCGTGACCGCCAAGGGTAGCGCCTTGAGTGCAGACGTGCTCAAAATGATGAACGTCAGACTCTATAAAGGCGGAGAGGAAGTGACAGGCGGCGTGGCCACGGCTCCCGTGGCGGCCAAGCTGATCGGCCACCAGAACACGCATAAGTTGAGATATGCTATCAAGGTGCCCGCGGGCACGCAGTTCGACGAGATCCGTCTCTACTCCACGGGTCTGCTGGGTGCCAACCTCAGCGTCATGAACATCTACTACGCCTATACGGCCGACGAAGATGCAGTCTTCGACGATCCTGCCGAGGGCGCGGAGTTCATCTCCTTCGACAAAACTGGCGCCACAATCAACCCCGACAGGACGCAGTCTATTGGCGTGGCCAACGTGGGCAACGGTCTCAAGGATCTCACCAATTGTATCGACGGCGACCTAAAGACTTGCACGCACTTCCCGACAGGCGTGAAGGCCGTCTCGGGCTCCTCGCTTGCCGTGAATCTGGGCGTCACGGCCACACGCAACAAGCAGCTTGTCATCGTGGTCAACAAGAAAGCCGTGGGCCTGGGTCTTGATGTGGTTGGCGCTATCGTGGTGAAGACCTACAAGAAGAAGGCTGCTGACGCCGATCCCGCCAAGGCTCGCAAGGCCGACGAGGGAGCATCTGAGGACACGCGCAAGGCCGACGATTCGGAATTGGTGGATACCTTTGACGACTGGAGCGTCCTCGGCGCCAACGTCATAACCCGTGGCGACCTGGGCTATATCTTCATCAATCCGACGAACGACTACGACGAGGTGGTCATCACGGAGGGTGCTGGCGTGAGCGCCCTCGATGGACTGTCAGTCTATGGCATCCTCCTGCGCAACGACGCAGATGGCGACGGCACGCCCGACACGGAAATTCCGAGCGAGAACTGCAATCCGGATATCGTCTTCGACGAGACGAACCATATCTCCGACAAGAGCACGAAGCGATACAAGAAGAACCTGACGATGTACTTCAAGCGCACGTTCCAGCCCGAGAAGTGGAACTCGATCGTCCTGCCCGTCAATCTCACCAAGGCGCAGTTCGAGAGCGCCTTCGGCAGAACGGCCAAGCTCTCCGAGGCCCGCAAGGTCTATCAGGACGAGAAGAGCCTCGTGATCGGATTCAAGGCGGTAGAGGAGACGGTCGTGGACGGTCAGACCGTCTATCTCCGGGCCAACAAACCCTATATCATCTGGGTGGACCAAGCTACCGTGGGCGACCATCAGCACAAAACCTTCACAACGACCGACGCAGGCTCCATCACGGGCGAGATCTACATGGTGGACAAGACGCAAGTTGATGGCGTCAGCTACACCTACAATGAGGCTGCCGCCAAGCGCGTAAGCGAGACGTTCACCATCGGCGATGGCATCGACGCCAGCTGGGGTCTGACCGGCCTCCAGTTCCAGGCCAGCTACGATCCCGCCCAGTCCCTCGGCATTGGCGACTACGGCTGGAACAAGGGCAACCTCTACCATCTGAATAAGGCCCACACGATGAAGGGCTATCGCTGCTGGCTCACCCCGACTTGGGCCAATCCTGGCCAGAGCCACACCACCCTCAACTTCGGCTTCGGCCAGGGCGAGCTCACGGGCGTGGAGACGGCTCCCTCTGCCGAGCAGCAGGGCGAGCTCAAGATCTTCAATCTCCAGGGCCAGCGCATAAACGGCCTCGACGGCGTGCAGCCGGGCGTCTATATCGTCAACGGCAAGAAGATGGTAGTGAAGTAAGAAAAGACAAGCATCAAAACAACAATCAGTAGAATCAGTTTATGAGCAAGAAAAAATATGTGGCCCCGGCCATCACGATTGTGAAATGCAGTCCCGCCAACAGCCTCCTCGCGGCTTCGGCCCATGGCATGAAGTGGGACCCCGAGGTCAACAAGGAGTATCCCGTGGACATCTTTGAGGAGGAAACCGAGGACGTGAACAGCCCGTTCTATCTCAAAGACGAGATCACGGGCTAATCCCCCCATGACGTATCCATCCCCCTCATGATCGAGGGGGCGAAACCCAAAAGCGCGGCCTGCCGATTATCGACAAGCCGCGCTTTTCTCATACATCATAGTAGCGGTAAGTTTTGTCTCCGACATTAGTCTCCGACAAGTATCCGACATTTTCGCCTGCTGAATCTACGTGGACACATGGGAAAACAACTTGAACAACTTTTACAACAAGTAACAACGCTTCGCCAGGACATCGCCTCTTCGAGGCCCATTCAGACCAAGGGTTGCTGCAAGGGAAACAACAAAGAACAACGCTTCGCTTCGGACGCGTTTCCTGCTGAATCTACGTGGACATAAAGGAATGCGCACCCAAGGCGAAGCGTCCTTGTTGTTTTCCCTCAGCAGCAGGCTGTTATGGTTTCTCCTGGAGGCTGGCAAGGAGGTCGGCCACGACATAGCTGGAACCACCCACGAAGATGAAGTCGTCGGGGGCGGCGTCGGCGAGGGCCGCGCGGTAGGCCTCGGAGACGGAGGGATGGATCGTGCCGTGGAGGCCGTGGGCCCGTCCGCAGGCCGCCACTTTCTCGGCAGGGAAGGCCCTGTGGGTCGAGGGCTGCGTCCAGTAGTAGGTGGCCTCGCGGGGCAGGAGCTCCATGACGTGGGTGAGGTCCTTGTCGTCCACCATGCCGAAGACGAGGCGGCGCTTGCGGGCTGGCTGCGCCATGATCTGGGGAGCCAGCATCTGCCATCCCGCCACGTTGTGGCCCGTGTCGCAGACGGCATGGGGATGGCCCGGGAGCGGTTGCCAGCGGCCCATCAGTCCTGTGGTTCGGCAGACCGAACGGAAGCCCTCGCCGATGCTCTCGGGGTGGCGGATCGTGCCACGGGAGAGGAGCTGGGAGACGGACGCGAGGATGGTGTTGGCGTTGCGCGTCTGGTAGTCGCCACGCAGGTCGCCCAGGAGCGTGCCAAAGGACCGCGTCTGATATTGGCGCCCCTCGGGCGTGTCGTGGGCAGAAAGGACCTCGGGACGGTCCTCGGCAAAGACGATCGGACTCCCGCACGCGTGCGCCTTCGCCTCGAAGACGGGGCGCGTCTCGGCCACGGCCTCGCCTACGACGACCGGCACGTGGGGCTTGATGATGCCCGCCTTCTCGTGGGCTATCTCGGGGAGCGTGTGGCCGAGAAACTGCGTGTGGTCCACGGAGATATTCGTGATGATGGAGAGCTGGGGCGTGATGATGTTCGTGCAGTCGAGGCGGCCGCCCAGTCCCACCTCGACGACCGCGATGTCCACCTCCTGCTCGGCAAAATACTTGAAGGCCAGGGCCGTGGTGAGTTCGAAGAACGAGGGGTGGAGCGGCTCGAAGAAACTACGCTCCTCCCGCACGAAATCGACCACATACTCCTCGGGCATCATCACGCCGTTGACGCGGATGCGCTCGCGGAAGTCCACGAGGTGAGGACTCGTGTAGAGGCCCACCCTGTGGCCGTCGGCCTGGAGGATGGAGGCGAGGGTGTGGGAAGAGGAACCCTTGCCGTTGGTGCCCGCCACGTGGATGGTCTGGTAGCGCGTGTGTGGATGGCCGAAATGGTCGTCGAGGGCGTGGGAGTTGTCCAGACCGTCCTTGTAGGCCGTGGCACCCACGTGCTCGAAGACGGGCGTACTGTTGAAAAGATATTCTACTGTCTCCTTGTAGTTCATTGTTGCGTGCTTATGCGAAGAACGTTGTTGGTTGATGTGCGCTTGACCGAAGCAATACTTGCAAAAAAGCTTGTCCGAGGCAATGCCTGTAAAAAGCTTCTACAAAGCGCTATTTGAGAAAAAAAGCGAAGCGCCCCGTGGGAAAGACACGAGGCGCCTCTTGGATCGTTTCGGCTTATCCGAAGAGTTTCTTAAAATGTTCGAAGATCGACCGTTTGGTATGGTTGTCGCCCGTGAAGTTTTCGCTCTCGCGGAAGCTCTCCATGGCCTTGCGCTCCCCCTTGTTGAGGGTCTTGGGGATGAAGACACTCACCTGGATGATGAGGTCTCCCGTGCCGTTGCCATAGCCCTGGACGGCCGGCAGACCCTTGCCGCGGAGGCGGAGCGTCTTGCCTGGCTGCGTGCCCGGCTCGATCTTGATTTTCACGCTCGACCCGTCGATGGTCGGTATGTCCACCTCGCCTCCGAGCGTGGCCGTGGGGATGTCGAGCAGGAGATTGTAAACCACGTCCTGGCCGTCGCGCACGAAGGTGTCGTTGGGTTCCTCCTCGACATAGACCTGGATGTCGCCCGCGATGCCGTTGTGCTTGCCCATGTTGCCCTTGCCCGGCACGTTGACGACCATGCCCTCGGCCACACCCGCGGGGATGTGGATCTCGACGACCTCCTCGCCCTTGACGACACCCGATCCGTCACACTCCTTGCACTTGTTCTTGATGACCTTGCCCTCGCCGCCACAGACGTGGCACGTGGTCTGGGTCTGCATCATGCCGAAGATGCTCTGCTGGGTGCGGATCTCCATGCCGCTGCCGTGGCAGTTGGGGCAGGTCTCGGGAGCGCTGCCACCCTCGGCACCCGTGCCGTGGCAATGGGGGCAGACCACGTCCTTGCGGAGCTTGAACTTCTTGGTCACGCCCGTGGCCACCTCCTGGAGCGACAGGCGCACCTTCAGCCGCAGGTCCGATCCACGATAGCGCGGGGCCTGGCGTCCGCCGCCACGGCCTCCGAAGCCTCCGAAGCCGCCATGGCCGCCGAAGACGTCGCCAAACATGGAGAAGATGTCGTCCATCGAGAAGCCGCCCGCGCCGCCAAACGGACTGCCGCCTCCGAAGCCGCCAGGGGCGTCGAAGCCAAACTGGTCGTACTGCTGGCGCTTCTGCGGGTCGTGGAGCACGTCGTAGGCCTCGGCGGCCTCCTTGAATTTCTCCTCGGCCGTCGTGTCGCCCGGGTTGCGGTCGGGGTGATACTTGATGGCGAGCTTGCGGTAGGCCTTCTTGATGTCGGCCTCCGTGGCGTCCTTGGTGAGGCCCAGTACCTCGTAGTAGTCTCTCTTTGCTGCCATATTGTCGCTATATTATTGTCCTACGGCCACCTTGGCGTGGCGGATCACTTTGTCGTTGAGCGTATAGCCCGTCTGCACGCAGTCGATGACCTTGCCCTTTTGGTCGTCGCCGGCAGGCACCATGGCGATGGCCTCGTGGAAATCGACGTCGAAGTCCTTGTCCTTGGTGTCGATGGGGCGCACGCCAAGGCCCTCGAGGATCTTCTCCAGTTTCTTCATGATGAGCTGGAAGCCCTCGCGCACGGCCGTGGCATCCTCGCCCTTGTCGGCCAGGGCGCGCTCGAAGTCGTCGAGCACGGGCAGCAGGGCCGTAATCGTCTTCTCGCCACCATTGAGGATCAGCTCGGCCTTCTCCTTCATGGTACGCTTCTTGTAGTTGTCAAACTCGGCGAAGAGGCGGATGTACTTGTCCTTCCACTCCACGGCCTCGGCCTTCGCCTTCTCCTCGGGAGTGAGCTCGGGTTCGTTGGCCTTCTCAGCCGTTTCGGCCTCTTCGGCCTGTTCAGCCTGTGCGCTTTCCTGAGCGCCATCCTGTGCGCCTTCGGCCACACGCACGTCTTCTGCCTCGTTGTGGTTGGTCTCGGGGGTCTCGCCCTCTACCTTTATGTTCTTCTCTTTACTCATTTTGTTCTTAGCTTTTTTAAAAAGACGCATAGCAAATATTGTGCCAAGGCAGGGGCGCCCGCCCTTTTGGCCGGACGGGTGTGTGCTTCGGGTTGCGAAGTCCACCCGGGCGCGCGACGGGTCTCCTGTCCTTGCTTATACATGTCGGCCTGATGTTCCTTTTTGCTTACACATCCCGGCCTTATGCTCCTTACTTATACATCTCGACGCGATGCTCGCGGATCTGCTCGTTGTGGATATACTCGTCGTAGGTCGTGAGCTTGTCGATGGTGCCACGGGGCGTGAGCTCGATGACGCGGCCGGCCACGGTACCGATAAACTCCAGGTCGTGGGAACTGAAAAGGATGTTGCCCTTGAACTGCACGAGGTTGTTGTTGAAGGCCTGGATGCTCTCGAGGTCGAGGTGGTTGGTCGGCGTGTCGAGGATCAGGCAGTTGGCGTTCTGCAGCTGCATGCGCGCGATCATGCAACGCATCTTCTCGCCTCCCGAGAGCACGTTGACCTTCTTCTCCACCTCCTCCTGGCGGAAGAG
>ULRE01003800.1_pt1 | contig 10832 bp, 8 predicted proteins | sample 1955141 | NCBI WGS metagenome assembly ULRE01 (sample SAMEA4835674, study PRJEB28245) | human gut metagenome | biome: gut microbiome; material: fecal sample | place: Denmark | collected 2008
CTCGGCAAGGTTGTCGATAAGGTAATGTCGAATTATAAGGAAATACATGGCTCATTAAAGGGATTTAACAGAGAGGACAAAGATGTCACGCATATTGATGTGAATGATGAGCGAACAGCGGAGCTTTTGGAGAAAGCCTGTAAGAAAAGTCATATTCCAATGGATATGAAAGAGGTAACGAGAGCGGATGGTTCCATCACGCATACTGCATTCTGTGAAGTGAAAAGCATAGATCAGGTGGCAGCATTACTGAAGATGGCTTCCGAACAGGTACTTGAAGAGCAGAAGGAAATGACCAAGACACTTGTGCTTTACGATGATAAGGGCAAGAAGGTCATGTCGGCTGACTTTGTAAATAATGGTGAGATAAATATGGACGATGTGCGCAATTTCAAAATAGTTGTGGTCATTGTGACCGCTGTACAGAGCCTTGCCTAAGTATTTTCCGGGATATTTTATAATAAATTTATGGGTGGCGGTCTGTTAATAATCACTTTGATATTTTATAATGTAAGCATTGGTTGTAAATTTAGTTGATGGTGCAAAGTCAGTTTAAATGGCCTGAAACTCAGCGGGAAAGGAGAATATAATTATGGAGATCAGAAAAGCGGCAGCAGAGGATTTTGATATTGTATTTGATTTTATAGAGAAATTATGGACATATAATACATATGACAGGGAAGAAATACGCAAAGTATATATGGACGTGATAAATGACGAACGCAGCTTGGCGTTTTTATCTGCATTTCTGCATTTTGCGAAAAATTTGTGCTGTTTTATGTAATGGTGGAGCCGGCAACTGCATGGTGCCAGTAGCCATCGTAGAGCCAGTAGCCCTCCAACAGAGCCGACAGTCTGGATGATGGCAGTGGTTGCACAAACATAGAAAAGTAGATTATAATATCGGAAAATGGCGTTGCCAGTGGCAATGTACGGAAGCCAGAGTTATATCTGTGATAAAGGAGAAAGGACGAGATATGGGCAAGTCAAAGGTTACAATAAAAGAGATTGCGGATAAGGCAGGGGTGTCCATAGCTACAGTTTCCCATGTTATCAACAGGACAAGGTATGTAAGACCTGAGCTTGTGGATAAGATAGAGAAGATTATTGTAGAGACGGGATATCAGAATAAGATAGCAGATAAGGAGAGAAAACTGCTGGTTGGCCGAGAGTCTACGATCGTTGCAGTCATTCCGAACATTGAAAGTACGATATACAGAGATATGGTAGCTTATGTGGAGCAACTTGTCAGTGCACAGGGATATCAGTTCCTTGTGGCGATAACAGACAATGATTTTAAGGAGGAGACACAGGTGCTTGCCGGACTTCTGGTCAACAAGAAGGTTGCCGGTATCATACATGCGCCGGTGAGCGATGTGGCAACCAACTACACAAAGCTTATACAGTCAGGCGTTCCATTTGTCTGCGTGGAGAGAAATATACTTGGATCAGGGATAGACTCAGTTGAGTTCCGAGACAGGGAGGCTATATTTAAGGGCGCAGATTATCTGCTTGCGAGTGGACACAAGAATGTTTTGTTTTTCAGAGAGAGTACGGACAGTACCACCAGGGATGAGAGAACAAAAGGTTTCCTGAGTGCTCTGCAGAAATACAATATAAATACAAACGATGCGAATATAGTGGATGTGACACTGGAAAATGGCGAGGATGACTGTATGCTCGTCATCCAGAAGGCGCTCCGCAGATACAGGCCGACCGCAGTTCTTGCGGGGGGCAATAGAATAACGCTCTACCTCATGAAGACACTGAGAGATATGGGAATCGACTGTCCGGGAGAGATATCTGTGGTTGGGTTTGGTGATGAGAGCTGGTCAGAACTTACATATCCTCCGCTTACCATAATCAGAAGAGATGTGAAGGGGTTAAGCACCAAGGCAGTTGGAATGCTTTTTGAGAAGATCAACACAGGTGCGGTCATATCCCATGACTGCTATGCCGATGTGGAACTGGTTGTCAGGAAATCCACCAAGATGCTGGATAATGGACCATTTGGAGATAAGGCAGCTGCCCCTGATTCCGTGGTGCTGACGAAGGAGGAAAAACAGAGGCTGAAGGCAGGACATTTCAGAGTTGCCATATCATTCCATTACACAGGTACGTCATGGGCTGAGCTTCATGAGAAGGGTATCTGTGAGGAGCTTGAGCAGTTCGGGATAGATGTGGTGTCGGTTATGGATGCGCACTTTGACTCGGAACTGCAGAATGCGCAGCTTGATGGAATAAGACTTCAGAAGCCGGACGCAGTTATAGCTATTCCGGCGGATGACAGCCGTACCAGAGAGAAGTTTCAGGAACTTTCCAAAGTGTCAAAGCTGGTGTTCATAAGCAATGTTCCGGATGGCATGTCCAAGAACAGCTATGTGTCCTGTGTATCAGTAAATGAGTCGGAGAATGGAACGAACACGGGAAGAATGCTGGGGGAATACTGCAAGGAGAACAAGAAAAAAAAGGCAGGTTTCATTATTCATGGTGCGGCATTCTATGGAACAAGAGTCAGGGATAACGCCGCTGAGAGGATAATCAAGGACAGTTATCCTGATATTGACATAGTTACGATTAGGAGTTTTGGAGAGATATCCAATGCATATCAGGTAGCCCAGGACGTGATAACTGCCAATCCTGAAATTGAGGCAATGTATGTGAGCTGGGATCGCCCGGCACTTCTGGTTATAAAGGCACTCAAGGAGCTTGGCAGGGAGGATGTGGCGGTGTTCACCACAGACCTTGATCATGGAATTGCCAGGTGCATGGAGGAAGGAATCGTCAAGGGACTCAGCACGCAGAGACCATACGAGCAGGGAAGAGCGGCCGCGGCAGTTGTTGCCAAGTCCCTGGTAAGTGAAGAACAGCTTCCAAAGTATGTGGGAGTTCAGCCGTATCAGGTTGAGCCAAAACAGCTCAGGCTTGCATGGAAGGAAATCTTCCATGAGTCCATGCCGGACAGATTGAGGTGATATGACATCTTTAGTTAGTCTGTGTCGGACAGAGTTAGAAACTGTATCTTTTTATCTAAAAAAGAATCCGTTAGAGAGAAAATTGTATCTTTCTGGCGGATTTTTTGCGTTTATACACAAGAGACAAGGTGACAAGTAACGGGTGCCAATCATACACTACAAATCTCATAAGTATGACATCTGACAAAATATTTACGTAAAAAACTATAAAAGACCTGCGAATCCTATAATGCAATCGAGCTTCATTTGTGCAAAGTGACGAATAAACAATAAATAAAACACTTGATATTGACAATAACCGACAAAAGTTATATCATCAAAATATGCAAGGGGCGAAAAACAGTTTAAAAATTACGTAAATAAACCGGTTAAAAACAGTTTTTCGACAACGAGTTAGCAAAGAAAATACATGATAGTGGAGGTAAAAATTATGAGAAAATTTAAAAAGTTATTAGCAGTTGGAGCATGCCTGTGCATGTCACTCAGTTTACTGGCAGGTTGTGGATCAGGATCAGGAAACGCTTCGGGCAGCGGTTCATCTGATTCAGGTACAAAGCAGGAGAGCACAAAGTCATCTGACCTGTCATTTGCATTTTGTACAAATACACTCAACAATACATTCCAGAGTTCAATTGATGCCAAGCTCAAGGAGCTCTGCGATGCGAACGGAATATCATATACATGTCTTGATCCTGACTACGATCTGAACACACAGCTCAGCCAGTTATCAGACGTGGCAAATAGTGGATACGACGCAGTGTTCATCATCCCGGTTGATTCAGCAGGTATCACATCAGGTCTTGCAGAGATCAAGGATGCAGGAATCCCAATCTTCAATGTAGATACAGCAGTTATCGAGGATGACATAGAGAACTTCGTAACACAGTTCGTTGGAACAAATGCTTACATGGCAGGAAAGCTTGTCGGTGAGCAGATGGCTAAGGATTATCCGGACGGAGCAGACATTGCGATCCTTGACTTCCCATCAAATGAGAGTTGTGTAGACCGTGTAAATGGTTTCCTTGACGGACTCGGTGATAACAAGGATAAGTTCAACATCGTAGCACAGCAGGATGGCGAGGCAGCACTTGATGCATCAATGAGCCTTGCAGAGGATATTATCACAGCAAACACAGATCTTCAGGCATTCTTCTGTATCAATGATCCTTCAGCACTTGGCGCTGCAGCAGCAGTTAAGGCAGCCAACAAGACAGGTCAGATTGGTGTATACAGTATCGATGCTTCACCAGATGGCAAGCAGGCACTCCTCGACGGCGAGTTCACAGCAGTTGCATGTCAGGTTCCTGTACAGATTGCTGAGTACGCATTCAACGCAGCACAGAAGTATGTGGGCGGAGATACAACGATCGACGAGAAGAAGGTATATCTTGACTCACACCTCGTACTCAAGGATGAGGCTGAGCAGACAGTTAACGATTGGCAGTAAGACCGGATCGAAGCCGGCAGTAACAGCACGGGGCTGTCCCCCGGCTGGACATACATGACACAACGTAGGTGTATATAACACGGGAGAGACCGGGGATCTTAGATCTCCGGCCGAGATCCCGAAAAAGCAGGATAACAAAAGATCTATTTTAGAAACTTGGAGGTTTAATATGGGACAGACAGTTCTGGAAATGATAGGGATAAAGAAAAGCTTCTCCGGAATATATGCTTTAAGTGGCATCGACTTTTCCCTTGAGCTGGGAGAGGTACATGCACTGCTCGGTGAGAATGGTGCAGGAAAGTCCACACTGATTAAGGTCCTCGGCGGAATTTACCAGCCCGACAGCGGAATCATCAAGGTAAATGGCAAGGAGGTAAAGATCAACGGAGTTCCGGCTGCCAGAGAAAATGGTATAGGAATAATACATCAGGAAATCGTACTTGTTCCATATCTTTCGGTGGCACAGAATTTGTTTCTCGGCAGAGAGATAAGGACAAAGCTTGGAACGCTGGACTTTGCAGAGATGAACAGAAGAGCAGAGGAGATGATATCGTCCCTCGGTGTGAATATAAAAGCAGACACGATAGTAGAGAATCTGACCATCGCACAGCAGCAGATGGTGGAGATCGTCAAGGCGGTCTCATTCAACGGTAAGATCATAGTTATGGATGAGCCTACCTCATCACTCTCAAATGAAGAGGTGGAGCAGTTATTTGAGATCATTGAGAATCTCAGAAAGAAACAGGTAAGTATAATCTACATCTCCCACAGAATGGAGGAGCTCTTCAGGATATCTGACAGAGTTACCGTCATCAGGGATGGTGCATACGTAGGAACAAAAAAGACATCTGAGACCAACCCGAATGAGCTGGTTGCGATGATGGTAGGAAGAGATCTGGAGAGCTTCTATGCCAGGGATTACTGTGACATGGACAAGGCAGAGGTTGCTCTGGAGGTAAAGAACCTTTCACAGACAGGTGTCTTTGAAGATATAAGTTTTTCGGTACACAAGGGTGAGATCCTGGGATTCTCAGGTCTGGTCGGTGCCGGACGAAGCGAGATCATGGAGGCGGTATTTGGTGCCACACAGCCTACATCAGGCGAGGTGATACTCGGCGGAAAGCTGGTACACTTCAAGAATCCGATGCAGGCGATCAAGTCAGGCGTAGCCCTGGTTCCTGAGGACAGAAAGAAGCAGGGACTGGTGCTCGGCAACAGCGTGGCGTTCAACCTAACACTCTCATCCCTCAGATTCTATATGAATGGAATCGCCATAAGCGAGAAAAAGCGCGGTGAGGTCATAGACCATTATTCAAAGCGGTTGCGGATCAAGGCGGCGTCACCTGAGATCGAGGCGGGCAGCCTGTCAGGTGGAAATCAGCAGAAGGTAGTTCTGGGCAAATGGCTTGCAACCAAGCCGGATGTGCTCATTCTGGATGAGCCGACCAGAGGCGTTGATGTAAATGCAAAATTTGAGATATACACAGTAATCAATGAACTGGCAAAGGAAGGCATAGCGATAATCATGGTATCCAGTGAGCTTCCTGAGATCATCAACATGTGCGACAACGTATGTGTGGTCAGAGCCGGAAAACTCGTGAAGAAGCTGTCAAAGGACGAGCTCTCACAGGAAGAGATAATGAAATACGCTGCAGGAGGTATCAAATAATATGGGCGAGACAAAGAAGAATTCAAAAGCAACTTCTATATTAAAAAACAATCCCCTGACATCCATAGTCAAGGGCAACATAGGAATCATAGTGGTTCTGATAATCATGTGTGTGGCCGTATCACTTGCCACAGACAAGTTTTTAACGACCAACAACATCATATCAGTGCTTAGACAGATATCGATCAACACATACATAGCACTTGGAATGACACTCATAATCATACTTGGTCACATTGACCTGTCAGTTGGATCGATAGTAGCTATGTCGGGAACTCTGACCGTAGGTTTTATAGTTAATCAGGGACTTCCTCTCGGCGTAGCAATAGCAGCAGGCCTTCTGGTCGGCACAGCGGCTGGCTTTGTAAGTGGTTTCATAGTAGCCAATTTCAAGGTGCCTGCATTCATCATCACAATGGCCATGATGAACATAGCAAGTGGTATAGCTTATGTCTACACAGGTGGACAGTCAACACGTATCACAAACAAGCTCTTCATCGAGATCGGTACAGGATATCTGTTTAATGTGATTCCACTCCCGGTAGTGTACATGGTAGTGCTCATCATACTGTTCAGCTTCATCCTCAGTAAGACAAAGTTCGGAACATACGTATACGCGATAGGTGGTAACCGCGAGGCCGCAAGACTTTCAGGTGTACCTATTAAGAAGATAGAGATCATAGTGTTTACAATATCAGGACTTCTCTCAGCATTCGCAGGACTTGTACTCTGTTCAAGAATGTACTCAGGCCAGCCTTCAGTTGGAAGCGGATATGAGCTTGATGCCATCGCAGCCTGTGTACTTGGCGGAACCTCTATGACAGGTGGTAAAGGAAGGATCAGTGGAACAGTATTTGGTGCCATGGTCATCGGAATCATCTCAAATGGTCTTAACCTTATCGGAGTGTCATCATACTGGCAGCTTATCATCAAGGGTCTCATCATCGCATGTGCGGTACTCCTTGATGGACAGAAGGGCAAGCTTGAGCTCCTCAAAAAGAAGAAACTTGCAGCAAACTAGTAGAAAGAGAGGACTGATAATATGGAGATTTTTAGAAAGATGTCCTTCGCGGATTCCACGGGAGATGCAATACCTTTCTACCACGAGGGCAAATATCATATATTCTCACTGACTTCCCCTCCGGGAACAACAGTGTACCCGGCAAGACTCAGAACAACATGGAGCCACAGTGTATCAGATGATCTGGTGCACTGGGAGGAGCTTCCTACAGCGCTCTATCCGGGCGAGGGCGACGAGCCGGATGCATCAGGAGTATGGACTGGATCAGTCATATACGGCGAGGGCAAATACCATGCATTCTATACAGGCTACTGCCTCACCGCAGAGTATCAGCAGACCATATGCCACGCTACAAGCGATGATGGAATCACGTGGGTGAAGGATGCAGCCAATCCGGTCATCACACCTATGATAGAGCTTTACGAGAAGCTTGACTGGAGAGATCCATATGTATTCTACAATGAGGAGGACAAATGTTACTGGATTCTCATATCAGCGAGAAGGTTGGATATGCCGATAACCAGAAGAGGATGTATAGTTCTCTACAGATCAAAGGATCTGGTCAACTGGGAATATTACGGACCGATATATTCACCGGGACACACCAACTGTCCTGAGTGCCCTGAGATGTACAAGATGGGAGACAATTGGTATCTCTCATACTCAAGATTCTCAGAATATGTAAATACAATATACAGAGTTGCAAAGTCACCATTTGGCCCATGGAGAAAGCCAAAGAAGGATGGCATAGGCGGAAGAAGATTCTACGCAGCCAAGTCCATGCAGGATGATGACGGCAGACGCTTCTACTTCGGTTGGGCTCACGACAGAGCAGACAGAAGCGACAGAGGTGAATGGTACTGGGGCGGAACCTTCTGCGTGCCGCACGAGGTAGTTGCCACAGCGGATGGAGGACTTGACGTAAAGCTTCCAAAGGAATATGAGCATGTATTTGAGAAGCCTGTGGCATGGGATTACATCCCTGTACTTGGAAATGCAGAGCTTCACGGAGACAGACTGGTTGAGATGGATTCAGTAAGCACATGTACATACGGATTCCTTGGACACAACGAAGAGAGCTACATGCTGAAGTGCAAGATCATGCCTAGAGAGGTGTATGACCATTTCGGTATACTGCTCAAGTCAGACAAGGAAGCAAGCGGATGCCTTCTCCTTGAGTTCGATGTGGCCATGCAGAGAGTGTCATTGGTAAATCTTCCTATGGGAGTTGACCCATTCTGGGTTCAGTCCTGTCAGGCTGTGCCTCCTGCAACGGAGCCGGGCCCTGATGGAGTCAGAGTGTGCGAGAAGACATTTGACATAACAGAGGGCAGCGAGATAGATGTGAAGATCATCGTTGACCATGATATGGTGGAGGTATTTGTCGGAGAACAGGTGGCATTTACATACAGGATATATGCAAAGCCTGAGTTTGAGACAGGACTTCTGGCACAGGATGCAAGAGTAGAATTCTATGACATAGAGATTACAGGAAAGTAAAATTCACAAGGAGGATCCAACATGGAAAAGAAATATGATGTTGTGGCTCTTGGTGAATTCCTGATAGACTTTACCCCTGCCGGAAGTACTGATTCCGGGATGAAGCTCTTCGAGCAGAATCCCGGAGGCGCTCCGGTAAATATGCTCACGGCAGTCAGCAAGGCCGGACTTAAGACCGCGTTTATAGGAAAGGTCGGGGATGACATGCATGGCAATTTCCTTATTGAGACGGCAAAGCAGGCAGGGATAGATACCAGAGGTATAGTTGTCGATGACACGGTATTTACCACTTTGGCATTTGTCACTCTGGATGAGAACGGAGAGCGTGAATTCTCATTTGCCAGAAAGCCGGGAGCGGACACAATGCTTTGTTACAAGGAAGTGGATGCCGACCTGCTAAGAGACACAAAGGTGTTCCATATAGGTTCGTTGTCTCTCACGGATGAACCGGCCAGAACCACCACATTCCAGGCGGTGAGAGAGGCGAGAAAATACGGAGCGGTGATATCCTATGATCCAAATTACAGAGAACCGCTGTGGGACAACAGAGAAAATGCAATGGAGAGAATGAAGAGTATTCTCCCATTTGTAGATATAATGAAGCTTTCGGATGAGGAGACGGCACTCCTCACACCATTTGGAGATCCGAAGGAGGCTGCGGAGTATCTCCTTGGAACAGGCGTCAGACTTGTTGCGGTCACCCTGGGAAGTGAGGGTGTGCTGATATGCAGCAGGGATGGCAGCAGAAAAGTTCCTGGATTTGTCAGCCATGTGGTCGACACAACCGGAGCTGGAGATTCGTTCTGGGGGGCATTTGTATCGCAGCTTATAAGGGCGGACAAGAGCCTGGAGGAATTCAGTATAGACGAGCTTGAAGAATTTGCAAGATATGGAAATGCGGTGGCGAGCCTGTGTGTCGAGAAGCGCGGAGGACTCAGATCGATTCCTGAAGAGAGCGAGACATTTGAGAGACTCGCAGTAAAGTAAGTGTACTACAATTTTTCACATAAAATTTTCCCTTAACCCTGAAGACCGGAGAGTTTCCGGTCTTCTTTTTTGTACAATCTAACATTTGTACAGTATAATCCTTCAAAAGTGCATTGACTCATAATTTCATTTCCTATAATATGTGGTTGGTGAACAAAAAAATAATCATTGGTCCTGTGTCAAGATTTAGCACAAAATAAAATGAGAAGTTCTGCCAACTAAGCTGCCGGCAGAGAACATACCCTCTCATACATTTTTTCAAAGTCATTAGGAGACATATAGTCGCAGTGACTGTGAATCCTAACGGTATTATAAAAGGGTTTGATATACTCGAATACAAGCCTATAGGCGTGTTTGTAGTTAATGATATTGAATCTGTTAAGCCATTCTCTTTTGATTAAGGAATGAAAAGATTCGATTCAGAAAAAATCTGTATCCAGAGCGGGACACGCCTAAAAATTTCAGCATTCCGGAGTTCGCGCTTAAGACGAGCGATTTCCTTCGCTTCTTCAGAAGCGTAATTATCGGAACCGATAACGGGAATATCGCCGTCATTATCTCTGAACTGGGGTTCCCAGCGGGCAGGGGTGCTGACACCGATTCCCAGGTTCTTTGCACATTCAACCTGTAAGATCAGGGTGCTCCTTGCGATAGTTGATAGCATCCAACTTGAACTGCTTGGTGTGGTGAGCTTTTTGTCGTGACATAATGAGTTCCTCCTCATTCTTTATTATACAACATTTAAGGGGATATCTCATTTTGTTTTGTACTATTTAGATGCTAACACTATTAGAAAATTATAATAAAATTGTAATTTATCGGGTTGCCTTTATAAAGAACTGTAAAGGAGAGATATTATGGCTGTTGATAACGCAAGTCAGATTGACGCAATTGCAAACGATAAAGAAAATGCTTGTTTGGTACTCCTTATTACCGACCATTTGAATTGGGACAATGAGTTTGAACACTTGAAGATTTTACAAGATAAAATCAATGCGTATGTGGCTTTTATCGAAAGCAAACAGTACGATGAAATATACCCCAATGCTGATTTTAAGATGGCTATGATAGAAATCCGTTTCAAGTATGACATAACAGATAGTTGCCAGAAATTTTTGCAAGTAGCTCAAGATCAATTAGGTCAGATAGGGATAAAAATCAAGGCACAGATTAGTTAACATTTTCAAGTTTATAGAGTTAAAAAATATAAGTTAAGGAGGCATGTATTATGAA
>ULRE01009829.1_pt1 | contig 10801 bp, 3 predicted proteins | sample 1955141 | NCBI WGS metagenome assembly ULRE01 (sample SAMEA4835674, study PRJEB28245) | human gut metagenome | biome: gut microbiome; material: fecal sample | place: Denmark | collected 2008
CGGCGAGCTGCCCACCCAGGAAAAGCTGGACGAGTTCTGCCGCGTGCTGGGCGAGTGCCGCACCATGCCCACCAACTTCACCCGCGACGTCATCATGAAGGCACCCAGCCACGACATCATGAACTCCATGGCCCGCAGCGTGCTGACCCTGGCCTCCTACGACCCGCTGGCCGCAGACCTTTCCACCCCCAACGTGCTGCGCCAGAGCATCCAGCTGGCAGGCATCTTCCCCATGCTGGCGGTGTACGGCTACCACGCCTACAACCACTACGAAAAGGATGGCAGCATGTACATCCACCGCCCGGACCCGGAGCTTTCCACGGCCGAGAATTTCCTGCGGATGCTGCGCCCGGACATGAAGTACACCGCACTGGAAGCCCGCGTGCTGGACGTGGCGCTGCTGCTGCACGCAGAGCACGGCGGCGGCAACAACTCCACCTTCACCACCCGCGTGGTCACCTCCTCCGGCACCGACACCTACTCGGCGCTGGCCGCAGCACTGTGCTCCCTGAAGGGCCCCCGCCACGGCGGCGCGAACCTGATGGTGATGCAGATGATGCAGAACATCCGCGAGAACCTCCACGACCAGGAGGACGACGAGGAGCTGGAAGCCTACCTGAAAAAGCTGCTGCACGGCGAAGCCTTTGACCGCAAGGGCCTCATCTACGGCATGGGCCATGCGGTCTACTCCCTGAGCGACCCCCGCGAGGTGGTGTTCAAGGGCTATGTGGAGCAGCTGGCCCACGAGAAGGGCCGCGACAAGGACCTTGCCCTTTACAACAAGATCGAGCGCATGGCCCCGCAGCTGATCGCGGAGGAGCGCAAAATTTTCAAGGGCGTCAGCCCCAACGTGGACTTCTACAGCGGCTTTGTCTACGACATGCTGGGCATCCCCATGGAGCTGTACACCCCGCTGTTCGCCGTGGCCCGCGTCATGGGCTGGAGCGCCCACCGCATCGAGGAGCTGCTCAGCGCCAACAAGATCATCCGCCCCGCCTACAAGAGCCTGGGCGGCACCCACGAATACGTCCGCCGCACCGAGCGGTAAAAAGGAGGCAGCACCATGCGCACAGAATGGACCCACGCACCGGAAGAATGGTTTTTCCTGCACAATTTTGACGTTGACAAGGTGTTCAGCACCATCCAGCGGGCAGATTACCTCGTGCTGTACTACATCCGGCAGCAGGCCGCGCAGCACCCGGGCAGCAAAGTTTATCTGGCCGACCTGGCCGCAGCCATGGGCCTGAAGGTGACCGAGCTTTCCAAGGCTGTGGAAAAGCTGCAGGACAAGGGCTTCGTTGCCTGGAAGACCGACAAGGAAGCCGGCCGCACCTATGTGGAGCTTTCCAGCAAGGCCGTGGAGCTCATGGCCGAGGAGCACGATTTCATGAAGCGCTGCTACGAACGCCTGCGCACGGAGCTGGGCGTCGACGAACTGCGCCGCACCGTGGACACCATGCAGAAGGTGACCGCCATCCTCAAAGAGGAGCGCAGCGCCGACTGAGCCGCCCCGCCAAAAAACGACCCCCGCACCTGCGCTGCTGCAGGTGCGGGGGTCTTGCTTATGCTTCAGGGATCATGCGCGGGGGATGGGGCTCACTCCTTCGGGAACGCCTGGTTCCAAACCTGGATGACGCGCCACTTCGGGGTCCTGCCGTCCGGCTCGAACTTGCCGTCCTCGGCGGTCAGCAGGCCCTGCTCCACGCACCACTGGGCCGCCTTGGCCAGCTCGGTGTCGGACACATCGGTGAAGTCGGGCTCTGCAGCGGGTTCGGGCTTGCCCTTCTGGGTCCAGATGAGCATTGCCAGCTCACCGCGGTTGGCCGGGATGGCTGCGCCCTCGGGCAGCAGCTTGCTGAGGAGGATATCGGTCACGACTTCATACCCCACAAAGGCCGCTGCGCCACCGATGGCTACGCCTGCCATCACGGTGCCGACCGTGCTGCTGCCGCCTGCGCCAGGCACATCCGGGACGTAAGCAGTGTCCGGTGCACCGCACACGCTGCAGATGCCGTCCTCAAAATCGTGCAGCTCGGGGTCGGTGAGCTTTTCTTGGCAAATGCTGCACTCCTGCCAGTGATTGATTTCATCAGACTTCCATTCTGGCGTTGCGTCATGCGGCGGATAGGCTGGGGTGATAACCACCGTCTTCACGGCCTGCAGCTCATCACCCTTGCCCAGCGTGCATACCTCGTCGGCATTTGTACTCTTGAGAACCGTATCGTCCAGCTGAACATTCCAGGTCATCCCGGCAGGCGGTGTATAGTTCATTCCACTGGAGGCAGCGGCCTGTGTGCCCGCCGTGGTCAGCATCACTTTGCTGCAGTACAGGAAGTCGATGGCGTCCCCTCTGAACGCCATACCTGAGCCTTCATTGATGATTTTCACCTCACCGCTGCAGCTGATACTGTGTGCGTTGTCGTACGTGTTGAGTATGATTCCGAAACCGTTGCATTTTCCGGTGATGGACACATTTTCAGCATTCGTTACCGTGAAATTCGCCTGCACCGCCGGACCGTTGGTATTGGTAATGGAAAGATTTCCTGTGCAGTCAATGGAAGCAAGACCGCCGCCCAATGCAGGCAGCATGCTTGAATTGTTGAGAATCGTCACATTACCAGCATTTTTCACTACAAAGGACCCACCTGCTGCAATTTGCTTACCGTCAGTGGTCAATTTAACATCCGCAGCATTTTCAATCGTGAAGCTGTTTCTGCTGAAAATAGTGCCGCCGTCATGGTTGGTCACCTCCAGCGTACCGGTACAGTCGATATCCACCGTACTGACAGCGAGCATCTCCTGGTAGCCTGTGCTCGGGTAATTGCCAACAAGAGCCACGTTTTTAGCTCCTGCCACTGTAAAGCTAGTGCCGCCGACGATAGGTGCACTGCCATTGTTAGTCAGGGACAGATTTCCACCCTTTCCGGTCAGATCGACGGTGGTGCAGCTGAACATGGAGCCCCTGTCCGTTGCATTGCCCGTAATCTCCATATCGTGGGCGATAGCAGTAAAGCTGTTGCCATTTGAGATAGCGCCCTTTGTGTTCGTAATCGTCATTTTACCGGAACATTCAAGGGAGCTTCCACTACCACTGGCAAGGAGAGCATTTGTGGATGCACCGCTGATGGTCACATTATTGGCGTGAACAAGCTGAAAGGTCCCACCTGACGTGATGCCTCCGGTACCCGTGTTTTCCAAGATCACATTGCCGGTGCAATCAATGCTGCTCTGCCCACTAGACAGAAGGCTATAGCTGGCCGCGCCAGTAATAGTCACGTCTTTTGCTCCGGCTGCTGTAAAGCTACCTCCGCCCACAATCGTACTCGTACCGGTGTTGGTCAAGACCAAGTCACCGCCGCTGCAGGTCAAAGAAGCTTCGCCGCCGCCAATCAGGTAGAAATTACTGTTTCCGGTGATTTCAATTGCTGCCGCGCTAGCGGTAAATTTGGCACCGCCCGTAGCTGGGCCATTCGCATTTTGGATGATCAGCTTTTCGCTGCAGGTAATGCTGTTTGTGCCCCCGCTGGACACCACCGCATTTTCGGATGCACCACTAACAAACACATTCTTTGCGTTCTGCACTTCAAAGCCACCGGTGCTCACGGCCATGCCGCTACCGGAGTTCTGAATGGATACATCGTCTGCGCAGTTGATGCGAACCGCACTGCACGCAATCAAAGGGCCCGCAGACCTACCCGTTACAGACAGCTGGCGTGCATTCTGAATGATCAGAGCGGCACCGTTTTCTGCAGTTACGACCTGGCCGTTGTCACTTGTCATCACGATATCCACACCGGGTGCAGAGATCGTCAGCGTTTTTGTGAAAGGCCCAACAAGATTCAACTGCTGCTTGGAAGGCGTGTAGAACGCCTGGCCTTCACCGATATCATAGCTAATGATACCACCCGTTGCGGCAGAAGGGTCCGTTGTATAAACCTTATCATTGATGGTAATGCCTTCTACGCTGTTCGTGGCATTTTCCTCCTGCTGCAACACGGCCCCGTCCGGGGTGCTTTCTGTCGGGGCCGCCACCGCAGCCGCAGCACCAGGCAGCGGGGCTTCAGCCAGCGCCGGGGCGCACAGGCTCAGCGCCATGGCTCCTGCCACAAGGGCTGCCGTCAGCTGTTTTGCAGGTTTGCAAAGCTTCATTCTGTTTCCTCCTTTTGGGTCCTCTGATTTTGTATAAAAGAAAAAAAAGGGGGGGTATTTTGCACAAGTATAGCATACCCGCCCCCACAGCGGAAGCAAAATAGCACGAAACGCCCCGAAAACTGCGTAAAAAACAGAAAACACCACAAAAACGACCCCCGCATCTGCGCTGCTGCAGGTGCGGGGGTCTTGCTTATGCTTCAGGGGTCATGCGCGGGAGATGGGGCTCACTCCTTCGGGAACGCCTGGTTCCAAACCTGGATGACGCGCCACTTCGGGGTCCTGCCGTCCGGCTCGAACTTGCCGTCCTCGGCGGTCAGCAGGCCCTGCTCCACGCACCACTGGGCCGCCTTGGCCAGCTCGGTGTCGGACACATCGATGAAGTCGGGCTCTGCAGCGGGTTCGGGCTTGCCCTTCTGGGTCCAGATGAGCATTGCCAGTTCACCGCGGTTGGTCGGGATAGCTGCGCCCTCGGGCAGCAGGTCGTTCAGGATGACGCGGGTGGTGATCTCGTAGCCGCCCCAGATGGCTGCACCGGCTGCGGCCACACCGATCACGGCACCGGATCCGTCTGCGGGTGCCTCGGGCTCAACGGGGAAGCCGGGGTCGAGAGGTTCCGCGGGGGTAACGGTGGTCGTGTCTTTCCAATGAGCGATCAGCTTCACTTCGCATTCCGGGACCTCAAAGGTGATGGTCTCGCTGTTGAGGCCGCTGGTCACGTTGAGGTTTTCCGGCGTAACGATCTCCCAGTAGTCGAAGGTCATGCCGGGGAAGGTGCCGATATCGTCCTCATCGGTGCTGTTGTCCAGCACAGCGGTGATGCTCGCGGTATCGCCCACTTTCTCCCACACAATATCCTCGTGCAGGCCAACACCTTCATCAAAGATGGCGGGGTCGTTGGAGTAGGTGATCTGTGCCTCATAGTGGGCGGTGAGCTCCACCGGCGCGTTCACCATCTCAAAGGTGGCCTTCTCGCCGCCTTCCACGTTCACCTCCTTGTCGGAGTTGACCTCCCAGTAAGCGAACCGCAGGCCGTCCTTGGAACGGTCTTCCGCCACGATGACGATGGTCTCACCTGCCTTGGCAGTCTCGGCAGGGGTGCCGTCCATATAGTAGGCCGCACCGCCGTTCACGGTGATGCCCTGCAGGTGCTTGTACTTCGCGTCCACCTCCACGGCCTCGTCCGGCATGGTGAAGGTAGTCTCGGGGTCGTTCTTGCCGACCAGAGTGCCGTTATCCGGGGTGATCACCCAGCGGTTGAACTCGTGGTCTTCACGGTCCTTTTTTGCCTTGATGGTGATCACATCGCCCTGCACGGCACGGGTGATCTCCTTGCCCTTTTCGTTGTAGGCAATGCCCTTGTCGTCGGTCATGGTGATGGTGTGGTACTCATAGTACACAGCCTTCACGCTCACGTTGCCGCTGGGCATGTTGAAGTGGGCTTCGGATGCAGTCGCATCGTCCAGATGTGCATTATCGCTGACTTCCCAGCGGATGAACTTCCAGTCTTCGCGTTCGGGCGCAACGATCGTCACGTCCTCGCCGGACTTCACTTCCACCTTGCCAGACCCGCCGTTTGCCGTGGTGTCGGCATCTGCCAGTTCGACGAAGTAGAGCTGCTTGGACTTTGCCTCAATGGTGATGTCGAAATCACGCATCTTGAAGGTCAGCTCCGGGGTCTTGCGCTGTTCTTCGTTCAGGTTGATGTCTCCACTATACCAGCAGTCGAACTCCTGGTCATCGGGCAGATTCGGGGTGAGGGTGATCTTCTCGCCTGCAACGGCCTTGATGGTAGTCTCGCCGTTTTGTGCGGTGCCGTTGATGACGGTGACTGTGTGCAGGGTCTTGTACATGGCAGTCAGGGTCACATTGCCCTTGGGCACCGTGAGGGTGAAGCTCTCAGCGCCCTTCTGCTCCTCGGTCAATGCCCAGCCATCGGGGCCCTCGGCCTCCCAGTGGTCAAAGACCTGCTCCTCCGGGTCGTACTCGGCCTTGATCTCCACTTCCTGTTCGCGCAGGGCGTCAGTAATCGTAGTTTTGTCGTTCACGGTACCGCCGTTCACCGTAATGGTACGGTACTTCATGTATTTCGCAGTGACCGTCACATTGGTGTTCTTGGGCATCGTGAAGGACTGGCGCTCTGCCTTGGTCAGGTTGAGCTGCTTTGCAACGTCCTCGTTGTCCACAGTCCAGCCGATGAACTCCCAGCCATCGCGGCCTGCAGCCTCAAGATAGAACGAATCGCCTGCAGCAACTTCCGTCTTCTCGCTGGGTTTCAGCTCGTTACCTTCGTCATTGACCGTAACGTAATAGCGCTGGCTGGTCGTAGCATTCAGCGTAACATTGTGGCCCAGCATGCGGAGCTCAAATTCCGCGTTATTCTCGTTGCCACGCAGTTCGCTCAGCAGGGTATCGGGACTGGTCCAGCCTTCAAACTTCCGATCCTCGGGGACATTGGCCTTGATCTGGACCCATTCGCCCTCAATGAAAGCACCCACGATCTCGTCGTCCACAGTGACGGTGTACAGCGCGTTATACTTTGCCGTCAGCGTAATATCGCCCTCGGGAACGGTGACGGTGATTTTCTTATCCGTCAGCATTTCGGTACCGTCGGGGCCGGTCACTTCCCAGTAGGCGAACCGCTTGCCATCCACCTCCTCGGCGGTGACGGTGATGCTGTCGCCGTGCAGAGCCTTCTCATTCACGGTGGAGCCGCTGCCATTGTTGATGGTAACGGTGCGGTACTCCATCTGGACGGCTTCCAGCGTCACATTGCCCGAAGGCATCTGGAACTGGACGGTGGACTGGCTGGTGTCAAGGGTGAAGTTCTCCGGGCCGGTGAGCTTCCACTCAATGAACTTCCAGTCGTCACCCTTGTTTTCGGCCTTGATGGTGACCCAGTCGCCAGCCTTCACGCGGGCAGTGGTGCTCTCGCCGTTGACCGTGCCGCCAGTCACCGTGATGGTGAACAGGGTCTTGGGCACTGCGGTGAGCGTGACGTTCTTGTCCACCATCTTGAAGGTGAGGGTCGGGCTCTGCCTCTTATCGGTGGTCAGGCGGATGTCATTGCTTTCCCAGCTGTCGAACTCATCCGCCGGGATACCGTAGTCTGCGGCGTTGACGGTGACCGTGTCACCCTCAATGTAGGTATCCGGCAGCACGGTACTTGTACCATCTGCACCGATCACGGTAACGGTGTGCAGGGTCTTGTATTCGGCCATCAGGGTCACATTGCCTTCCGGCATAAAGAAGGTGATGTGATCACTCTGCTGCTGGACGGGCGTCAGGGTGATGCCCTCGGCCTTCCAGCCCATGAACTTCTTACCATCAGGCACATCGGCGTCCACGGTGATCTCTTTGCCTGTGAGGGCAGAGGTCACATCGGCATGGCCGCCATCCACCGTGATGGTGTACAGCCTATTGTAGCGCGCCTTCAGCTCCACATTCTCGTTCGGCATGGTGAAGGTGGCTTCCTCGTTGTTCACACCGGTGATGGTCACATTATCGGTGACGGCTTCCCACCGCACGAACTGATAGCCCGGGCGCTCGGCTGCCTTGATGGCGATCTTGTCGCCTTCCACAGCCTGCTTGTCGTCGGTACCATTGACGGTGTAGGTGCCGTTGTTCACCACGATGTTGCGCAGGGTCTTGTACTGTGCCGTGAGCTTCACGCCGTTCTTCGGCATCTCGAACTCAATGGGCGAGGCGGCTTTCTGCTCGTCGGTCAGGCCATCGACACCCACGACCTCCCAGCCAACAAACTTCTGGCCCTCGGGCGCGGGGTTCGCGGTGGCAACGATCTTGTCACCCTTGACGGCTTCGGTGGTCGTTTCGCCGTTCACGGTATAGGCACCGTCGTTCACGGTGATGGACTGCAGCATCTTATACTTTGCTTCCACTTCCACGTTGCCTGCCGGCATGTTGAAGGTAGCGGTTTTGCTGTTCTTATTGTCCAGGGTTACGGTTACGTTATCGCCCAGCACATCCCAGCGTTCGAACTTGCGGCCCGGGATGAATTCGGCAATGATGGTGACCAGGGTGCCTTCCTTTGCAAAGCTCGGCGTTGCGGTGCCCTTCTTAACAGTCACATCATAGAGCTGATTGTAGCTGTTCTCCAGCTTCACGTCGCCATCCGGCATGGTGAAGGTGGCCGTAAGCTTATCTGCATCGGTCAGAGCCACGCTGCCGGGGTTGATGGTCCAGCCTGCAAACTCAAAGTGGTCGCCCTTGTCCGGTGCCGTCACGGTGACGGTCTGGCCCTCATGGGCAGTGGTGAGGTCATCTCGATTCTCCACCTTGTAGCTGCAGCCGTCCGGCACAGTGATGCTGTGCAGTTCGCTGGGCACGATGTGGAGGTAGTTTGCACCTGCGGCGATGGGCGTAATGCGCGGGTCGTTCAGTGCGCCACCATCAGCGGTAGTGAAGTAAACGTAATCCTTGCCATTGTAGGTGACACTGTTTGCGACGCCGCCGGCAGTACCATCCTTGTTCTGGATGGTCACCGCGCCGGTGTTGTTGAAGACAGCCGCACCGGTAACGGTGCCGCCATCTTTGCTCTTGCCGATCAGCTCTACGCTGGAAGCATTATTCACAGTCAGATTGCCGTCTACTGCAAAATTTTCACCGGTAATACGCAGTTCACCGGTGCAGGTGATATTTGTTTCTCCGAAAACCGCTTTGGCCTCAGTGCTGGTAAGGGTCACATCCGCTGCGGCTTCAATGACCAGATTACCTTGGAGCACCGAGTATCTGCCACCATTCAAATCAACGGTTGTTTTCGGAGCGTAGATGGTCAAATTTCCCATATAGGAATCGTTATCCGTATAGCTTTTGTTCAGGCTCAGAGTGTTGGTGTTCTTGTCATAGCTCAGAGCACCATTACCGAGGATATCAGCATAGTTGACACTGTTGACGGCCTTGCCGTTCACCACCGGGCCATACTTTTCAATGTTGGTCTTGGTGGTGTCCTTATTTCCGTCGGCATCCAGATAGGTCAGGCTGCCTCCGAAGGTGGCTGCAACAGATATCTCAATACCGTTGCCGCCAATTCCAACATCATCGGCGCCTGCTTTTTTCAAGGTAATATCGCCGCCGGTGATCTGAATATTTTCACCGTTGCCTCCCACACGCCCGCTGCCGATTGCTGCGGTGCCGCCGCTTCCTCCGCCGGATTCTGCACGTACCGTACCGCCTTCAATGGAAATATTTGTGCCATTTCCCTTGAAGCCGCCGCCAATGCCAGCCGCTTCTGCACCGGGAATCGCTTTTACATTGCCGCCGCGGATAGTGATATTAGAACCGCCCTGTCCCTTGCCGCCGCCGATGCCTGCACCCCAGCCGTTTCCAGCCTTGCCACTGGCAGTGATTGTACCTCCGTTGATGGTAATATTATTGCCAGGCTTTCCAGATGCACCGCCAATGCCTGCACCACTCTCACCACCAGTTGCTTCCAGCGAACCGGAGCCATCAATAGTCAGCTGTCCGTCATCCTCTTTCTGGATACCAGCGCAGTTTTCACCACTCTGCAAGACGCTGCTGCCCTCAATATACAGGTCCACATTTTTGCTTACAGAGACAGCCGCGCCACTCGAAACAGTGATATGCAGGTCCTTCAGGTACACATTCGCAGCCGTGCCGCTGCCGCCCTTGATGACCAGTTTGTTCATGGTACTCGTACCTGTAACAACAAATACGCCCGTGTAGGTCTGGTCTCCCTGCGTGGCGGTCTGCACGTCCTCGGCACTGACCGATACCGTAATGTCGCCGTTTGCAATATCCAGCGTCACGGCGTCTTCCGGGATACTGTTCTGCTCATTGAGCCGTGCGATGCTGCTGCGGCTGTTGATGCTCAGCTGCATCAGCGCATTGGTGCTTTCGGCCAATGCCGGGGCCGACAGCGTGAACATCATGCACGCTGCCAAAGCAGCGGATGCTGCGCGCTGGGCCAGTTTCTTTTGTCTCATTTGTATTCCCCCTTTACGTTCACTGCGAAGACCGGGCTGTAGGACCCCGGTATTGCCTAAATTTTAGCATAATTTTCCTCGATTTTGGGGAAAATTGCGCGAAACGCCCCGAAAGCGGCGTGAATCGCAAAACCACGCCGAAAAAGTCATTTCCTTTTTGGTGAAAACAGAAAAAAGGGCCGCCGCACCGTTTGCCGTGCAGCAGCCCTTGGGTCCCTTATTGCGGGGTGTGGTTTACTTGGTGCCGTAGATGCGGTCGCCTGCATCGCCCAGACCGGGCACGATGTAGCCGTTCTCGTTCAGATGGTCGTCCTGTGCGCCGAGGTAGATGTCCACATCGGGGTGTGCCTCGTGCAGGGCCTTGATGCCTTCCGGGGCAGCGATCAGGCCGATGAACTTGATGCGCTTTGCGCCATGCTTCTTGATCTGGGTGATGGCGTCAATGGCGCTGCCGCCGGTGGCCAGCATGGGGTCCAGCACCAGCACGTCGCGCTCGTCGATATCCTGGGGCAGCTTGCAGAAGTACTCCACGGGCTGCAGGGTCTCCTCGTCGCGGTACAGGCCGATGAAGCCCACCTTGGCAGCAGGCAGCAGGGTCAGCATGCCGTCCAGCATACCCATGCCTGCGCGCAGGATGGGCACCAGGGCCAGCTTGCGGCCAGCCAGCACCTTGGTCTTTGCCATGGTGA
>ULRE01001252.1_pt1 | contig 10768 bp, 5 predicted proteins | sample 1955141 | NCBI WGS metagenome assembly ULRE01 (sample SAMEA4835674, study PRJEB28245) | human gut metagenome | biome: gut microbiome; material: fecal sample | place: Denmark | collected 2008
CCGCCTGGTTTGGTAAAAAACAAAACAGTTTCTTAATTTAGGAAGCATAATTGCGTAGTAATTAAAAAACTTCGTATTTTTGTATCGGAAGTATGAGAGTGAAAAAGAAAATATACCAATATGTGATGCTGCTTGTTAGTATCGTGATGCTTATATCGGTAGTCGTACCGCACCATCACCATAGTAACGGGTTGCCTTGCTATAAATCACTTTCAGCCGAGGCGGCTCATGGTGGGCATGGAAGTTCCGAATCACATGATTGCGGATGCAACGGGCATAACATCGCACTCTACACTTCCATTTTCTCGCATGTGACAGATGGAAACGTGAATCAGTTTCTTTTCCCTTTGCTTGTATTGTTTGATTATATAAACCCTCCTGTTCCGGTCTTTTACAAGCTCTTGTTCGAGAATGACCGGGCCTACTACATCGAGTCCCTGCATGATACGTGGATTGTTTCTGCGTCAGGGCTTCGTGCGCCTCCGTATGAATTTGATTTATAATTTATGATTTATGATTTATGTGTTGATGATATAAATCATAAATCATGAACCTTCTTTTATTCATAACTCATAAATCAAAATTCATACATCATAATGAAAAAAATATATTTAGTGTGGGTGATTTTCGCCTACATCCTGGCAGGTTGCAATGGCAATACTGCGGCACATGGAGAGCATGAACATGAAGCCCACGAACACGAAGAAGGACACGACCACGATCACGAAGGGCATGACCATGAACATGAAGAGACCGGAGAAGGACATGCCGGTGAAATTTCGTTTAAGAAAGCATTGGCGGAAGCAGTCGGATTGCAGACGTCTAAGGTTGAGCCGGGTGTTTTTACCGATGTGATCAAAACAAGCGGGCGGGTGATGGCTGCGCAGGGAGAGGAGTCGACTGTGGTGGCTACGGTTCCCGGTGTGGTAACATTCGGCAACCTGTCATTTGTCGATGGAACGGCTGTTCGCAAGGGACAGGCTATTCTGAGTCTTGCTTCGAGTAGTTTGTCTGACGGTAATGTGGCGGCTAAAGCCAAATATGCGTATGAGAATGCAAAGAAAGAATATGAACGTATGGAAACCCTGGTAGGGGATAAGATCGTTTCTGCCAAAGATTTTGAACAGGCACGTCTGAATTACGAGAATGCGAAGGTGGCTTGGGAAGCGGTAGCAGGAAAACAGACTGCTAACGGTGTGTCGGGTGTTTCGCCAATAAACGGTTATCTGAAAAACTTGCAAGTGAAAGAGGGTGATTATGTGACGGTAGGCCAGCCGTTGGCCACGATTTCGCAGAATAGCCGCCTGGTGTTGCGTGCGGAGGTTTCAGAGAAATATTACAACTACTTGCCATCTATACAGTCCGCTAATTTCCGTACGCCGTACGATAACGTGACTTATAAATTGTCCGATCTGCGTGGACATCTGCTTTCTTATGGCAAGGCCTCCGATACTAACTCTTTTTATGTTTCGGTTACATTCGAGTTTGATAATAAGGGAGTTATTATTCCCGGCTCGTTTGTCGAGATCTATCTGCTTACGGCTCCGATGCAGAATGTTATCAGTGTCCCTGTTTCCGCCCTTATCGAGGAGCAGGGTGTTTATTCAGTCTTTGTTCGCGTGCATGAAGAAGCCTATAAAAAGGTTCCTGTGACATTAGGTGCCGACAACGGCTCCGAAGTCCAGATATTGAGCGGCCTGAATGCAGGTGACGAAGTTGTGACGGTCGGTGCTTACCAGATCAAGCTGGCTTCTGCTTCTAATGCAATTCCCGCACATACACATAATCATTAATGAATTGACAATTAAAAAAGATTATGCTGAATAAGATAATATATTACTCGCTGCATAACAGGTTGGTTGTATTGATCTGTTCCTTGCTGCTGATGATTGCCGGTACGTATACCGCTTTCCATACAGATGTGGATGTGTTCCCGGATTTGAATGCGCCGACCGTTGTCATTATGACGGAGGCAAACGGTATGGCGCCAGAAGAGGTAGAACGTCTGGTTACTTTTCCGGTAGAGACGGCTGTGAATGGTGCGATGGATGTGCGCCGTGTCCGTTCGTCTTCTACGACAGGTTTTTCTGTCGTGTGGGTTGAATTCGATTGGGGAACGGATATTTACCGGGCCCGTCAGATCGTTTCCGAAAAGTTGGCTGTCGTCAGTGAGAGCCTGCCGGAGAATGTCGGGAAACCGACGCTGGGCCCGCAGTCTTCCATTTTAGGGGAAATGATGATTATCGGGCTGACGGTTGATGATAGTAAGAGTGGTTCACGAATCGCCCCTACAACCCAAATGGACTTGCGTACGATTGCCGACTGGACCATCCGTCCGCGATTACTCTCGACGGGAGGAGTGGCACAGGTTGCCGTGATTGGTGGCGATATCAAGGAGTACCAGATATTGCTTGATCCCACCCGCATGAAGCACTACGGTGTAAGCTTGGGTGAAGTACTGGCCGTTACCCGCAACATGAACCGGAATGCCAATGGTGGTGTCCTTTATGAATATGATAATGAATACATCATCAGGGGTGTTCTTTCTACTGCGAATGCCGAGGAGATCGGAAAGGGAGTTGTCAAGATTGTCGGAGATTTCCCCGTTTTATTGGAAAATATCGCAACAGTGAAGATTGGCAGCAAGAGTCCGAAGCTTGGAACTGCTTCCGAACGGGCGAAACCTGCCGTGTTGATTACGGTCACGAAACAGCCGAACACCAGTACGATCGACTTGACGGAAAAGTTAGACGCGATTATGGCAGACTTGCAGAAGAACCTGCCTGCTGATGTGCACGTTTCGACCGACATATTCCGTCAGAGCCGCTTTATTGACAGCTCTATTGATAATGTGAAGAACAGTCTGTTCGAAGGCAGTTTCTTTGTTGTTATTGTTCTGTTCCTGTTCCTGATGAATATCCGTACAACGGTGATTTCGCTGGTTGCCTTGCCTCTTTCCTTGTTAGTTTCCATATTGACATTGCATTATATGGGATTGACTATTAATACCATGAGTTTGGGAGGAATGGCGATTGCTATCGGTTCGTTGGTCGATGATGCGATTGTTGATGTGGAGAATGTATATAAACGGATACGGGAAAATCATTTGTTGCCTTCCGATCAGCAACGTTCCATTTTGGAAGTTGTGTTCGATGCATCTCGCGAAGTACGTATGCCGATTTTGAATTCGACGCTCATTATCGTGGTCAGCTTCGTGCCCCTTTTCTTCCTGAGCGGGATGGAAGGGCGTATGCTGGTGCCGCTGGGGATCGCCTTTATTGTTGCGCTGTTTGCCTCTACGGTCGTGGCGTTGACATTGACTCCTGTGTTGTGCAGCTACCTGTTGAACCGGAAGCCTACAGACAAGAAAGTAGAGAAGGAGGCATGGGTGGCCCGCAAGTTGAAAGAATTGTATGGCAAAGCCTTGAATGGAGCATTGGCACATAAAAATATGGTGTTAGGGTGTACGATTGGCCTGTTTCTTGTTGCATTGGGAATGTTCTTTACGCTGGGACGTAGCTTCCTGCCGCCATTTAACGAAGGTTCGTTTACGATCAATGTAAGTTCTCTTCCGGGCATTTCCCTCGAAGAATCGGATGAGATGGGACGACGGGCAGAAGAATTGCTGATGCAGGTTCCCGAAATCCAGACTGTTGCCCGCAAGACCGGACGTGCCGAGCTTGACGAGCATGCTTTAGGGGTAAACGTATCGGAAATCGAAGCTCCGTTTGTCTTGAAAGACCGTAGCCGCGATGCGGTTATGAATGATGTCCGTGAGAAATTGTCTACCATCAGTGGAGCTAACATCGAAATAGGACAGCCTATTTCTCATCGTATCGACGCCATGCTCTCCGGTACGGAGGCGAATATCGCAATCAAATTGTTCGGTACGGACTTGAATCTGATGTTTACGGTCGGTAACCAGATCAAGGAGGCTATACAAGGAATCCCCGGTCTGGTGGACTTGAAAGTGGAACAACAGATCGAGCGTCCGCAGCTTACCATTACACCGAAGCGTGAGTTGATGGCACAATATGGCATCACGTTGCCGGAGTTTGAGGAGTATGTCAATGTCATGCTGGGGGGCGAAGCTGTCAGCCAGGTGTATGACAATGGCAAGACATTTGACCTGACGGTAAAGACTTCGGATGAAAGCCGTGCCACAATGGAGGATATCCGTAATCTGATGATCGATGCGGGTGGTAAGAAAGTCCCGTTGAGCTATGTCGCCGAAATCCGTTCCGTGACAGGTCCGAACACGATCAATCGCGAGAATGTGCAGCGTAAGATCGTGATCAGTGGTAATGTTTCCGAGCGCGACCTCCGCAGCATCGTCAATGAGATACAGCAGAAGATAGATGCTTCCATCCAGTTGCCTGAAGGCTATCATATCGAATATGGCGGGCAGTTCGAGAGTGAACAGGCTGCCAGCCGTACGTTACTGCTTACTTCGTTGATGTCTCTGTTGGTGATCTTCCTGTTGCTCTATAATGAGTTTAAGAATGCGAAAGAGAGCGGGGTTATTCTGTTGAACCTACCGTTGGCGTTGATCGGGGGCGTGTTTATCTTGAAGCTGACTTCCGGCGAGGTGAGTATTCCGGCTATTATCGGTTTCATTTCCCTGTTCGGTATTGCCACTCGTAACGGTATGTTGCTGATCAGCCATTACACGCATCTTCGGACTGTAGAGAATGTACCGTTGAAACAAGCCGTCCTGCAAGGTTCTATGGACCGTTTGAATCCTATCCTGATGACGGCGCTCAGTTCGGCTCTCGCGTTAATCCCGCTTGCGCTGAACGGCGATTTGCCAGGCAACGAGATACAAAGTCCGATGGCGACCGTTATCTTAGGAGGTCTGCTGACATCCACTTTCCTGAACGGCTTCATCATCCCGATTGTTTATTTATTAATGAATAAAGAAGATAAAGAATGAAACGATTCATATTAACAATAGCATTGCTTTCTTCTGCATTGGTGGCCGGGGCGCAAACTTCCATCGAGGAAGTGCTCCGGAGTGTAGAGACCAATAACAAGGAATTGCAGGCAAACCGTCAGATGGTGACGGCACAAAAGTTGGAAGCCAAACTGGACAACAACCTGCCTGATCCTACCGTTACTTATTCCCATTTGTATGGAAACAAAGAGGGAATGGGATTCACCGGTGAATTAGTCGCTTCGCAATCATTTGACTTCCCGTCTTTATATATGCAACGGAACAAGCTCTCCAAGCAGAAGGGCGAAAACTACGACCGACAGGGCGAAGAAGTGCGCCAGCAGATTTTGTTGCAAGCCAAAGAAGCTTGCCTGGACTTGATCTTTCTGAATCAGCAAAAGAACCTGCTGGATATCCGTCGGAAAAGCGCCGAACAGCTTGCCGCACTCTATCAGCAACGCTTGGAACAGGGTGATGCCAATATTTTGGAAACGAACAAGATCGAACTTGAACTTTTGAACGTCCGTAACGAGGTACGCATGAACGAAGCGGCCCGTGTGAATAAACAGCGGGAACTAGAAATGCTGAACGGGGGGATTTCTATTCAGTTGACTGATACGGCTTACGAGGTTGTGGAGCTTCCGCTCTCGTTTGCCGACCTGCGCCAGGAAATCTTGGAGAATGATCGGCGTCTGTTGTCTTTGCAAAGTGCGAAGGCCGTATCATCGAGACAAATCAGTGTCAACAAGACGATGGGGCTGCCTTCGTTTGAGTTGGGTTACCGTATGAACCCATCTTCGGGTGGCGAACGTTTCAATGGCTTTTTGGTCGGCATCAGTATTCCTCTTTTCTCAAACCGCAACAATGTGAAACAGGCGAAAGCACAGAACCTTTACACCGATTTGCAACTGGAAAGCACGATGACGGCGGTAGAGAATGAATTGCTCCAACTCTATAACCAGTCGGTAGCCTTGAAGACTTCCATCGACGAATATGGCGAAGTGCTGGAGAGCCAGAATAACCTGGCGTTGTTGAATAAGGCGATCCAAGCGGGACAAATCTCGATGATCGAATATTTTGTAGACGTCACCACGCTCTATCAGAGTATGCAGAATCATATGCAGTTGCAGAATGAATACCAGAAGGTGATGGCGCAACTGTATAAGTTCAAACTATAGAGTTGATATCAGGACTCATTAAAAAGCAGTTTTGATCAGAAGGGAGGTTGTTCATAGATGGGTAACCTCCCTTTTTATTGATTTTTGAGAAAAATTCACATTACTTGCTTTTACTTAAGGAGTTGTTTGACTTATCTTTGTAAGTAGAATATTAATCGTATAAATAAAAATGAAGAAAAAAAGTATATGGGCTTTTGCTCTTATTGCTATGCTAACCTGCCTGGGAAGGTCTGCCGTTGCGTCAGACGGTGCTTTTGACCCGGTAGAGTTTGTTAATCCTTTAATGGGGACGCAATCGTCGTTTGAGCTATCAACCGGTAACACCTATCCGGCTATAGCACGTCCTTGGGGCATGAATTTTTGGACCCCGCAAACCGGTAAGATGGGGGATGGATGGGGGTATACCTATACCGCCAATAAGATACGTGGCTTTAAACAAACCCATCAGCCAAGTCCCTGGATCAATGATTACGGGCAGTTTGCCATCATGCCGGTTGTCGGTACTCCTGAATTTGATCAGGATAGACGGGCCAGTTGGTTCTCTCATAAGAGTGAGATAGCAAAACCGTACTACTATGAAGTCTATCTGGCAGAGCATGATGTGAAAACCGAACTGACACCGACTGATCGTGCTGCCATGTTTCGTTTCACTTTCCCGGAAAACGAACATTCCTATGTCGTAGTGGATGCGTTTGACAAAGGTTCCTATATCAAAGTGATCCCTGAAGAAAACAAGGTTATCGGTTATACGACCAAGAATAGCGGTGGTGTACCGGATAATTTCAAAAACTATTTCGTTATCGAATTTGATAAACCTTTCACTTATGAAGCAACTTTTGCCGATGCAACTTTGAAGGAAGGTGTTCGTGAGCAACAATCCGACCATGTCGGTGCCGTTATCGGTTTTAAGACGACGAAAGGCGAGATTGTACATGCAAAGGTCGCTTCTTCGTTTATCAGTTTCGAACAAGCTTCGCTCAATCTGAAAGAGTTGGGTTCTGACAATTTTGACACATTGGTACAAAAAGGCAAAGATGTTTGGAATAAGGAGTTGAGTAAGATCGAAGTGGAAGGTGGCACTCTGGACCAGTATCGGACGTTCTATTCCTGCATGTACCGTTCGCTTCTGTTTCCCCGTAAGTTTTATGAAATAGACGCCTTAGGGAAAGTTGTACATTATAGTCCTTATAATGGAGAAGTATTACCGGGCTATATGTTTACGGATACTGGTTTCTGGGATACTTTCCGTAGTCTGTTCCCGTTCCTGAACCTGATGTACCCGACCATGTCGAAAGAAATGCAGGAAGGTTTGATCAATGCTTATAAGGAAAGCGGTTTCTTCCCCGAATGGGCAAGTCCCGGACATCGTGGTTGTATGGTGGGCAACAATTCCGCTTCGGTTTTGGTGGATGCTTACGTCAAAGGTATAAAGGTGGATGATCTCGAAACATTGTACAAAGGTTTGATCCACGGAACGGAAAATGTACATCCGACGGTTTCTTCCACCGGCCGCTTAGGACATGAATATTACAATAAATTGGGCTATGTGCCTTATGATGTAAAGATTAACGAGAATGCTGCTCGTACGTTGGAATATGCCTATAATGACTGGTGTATCTACCAGATTGCAAAAGATCTGGGACGTCCCAAAAAAGAACTGGATTTGTATGCCAAACGTGCAATGAACTATAAAAACTTGTTTGATAAGGAGACCAAATTGATGCGCGGAAAGAATAAGGACGGCAACTTCATGACTCCTTTCTCGCCGTTGAAATGGGGAGATGCTTTTACAGAAGGGAATAGCTGGCATTATACATGGTCGGTTTTTCACGATCCGCAGGGATTGATCGATTTGATGGGGGGACGAAAAGAATTCATCACTATGCTGGATTCCGTATTTGCTGTTCCTCCCGTATTTGATGATAGTTATTATGGACAGGTTATCCATGAGATTCGTGAAATGCAGATTATGAATATGGGAAACTATGCACATGGCAACCAACCGATCCAGCATATGATTTATCTGTACAATTATGCCGGTGAGCCTTGGAAAGCCCAATATTGGCTACGTCAGGTGATGGACCGTATGTACACTCCGACACCGGATGGCTATTGTGGTGACGAAGATAACGGACAGACTTCCGCCTGGTATGTATTCTCTGCTCTTGGCTTTTATCCGGTTGCTCCCGGAACGACACAATATGTATTGGGCGCACCTTTGTTTAAGAAAGCCACTTTGCATTTTGAAAATGGAAAGAGCTTGGTTGTCAATGCACCGGAGAACAGCGACAAGAATATCTATATCGAGTCTATGTCTTTTAACGGAAAGAATTATACGAAAAACTATCTGGAACATTTCGAACTGCTGAAAGGCGGTGTCTTGGATATCAAAATGGGAGATGAGCCGAATATGAACAGAGGAGTGAGTCCGGAAGATTTTCCATATTCATTTTCAGTAAATGAAAAACAAAAGAAATAAACAATGGAGATACTAAAGAAAACAGGAAAATTTTTATTGGGCGTCGTGATCGGAGTTGCCATCATGATGTTTGCCGATAGGTATTATGTCAAAGGAAAACGGTTGATCGCCGATAACCTGCCGAAAGAACCGGTAGAATATGTTAACCCTTATATGGGGAACATCAGCCATCTGTTGGTGCCGACTTATCCGACCGTCCATCTGCCTAACAGTATGTTGCGTGTCTATCCCGAACGTGGCGATTTTACGGGAGACCGGTTGGGTGGGTTGCCTCTCATCGTGACAAGCCATCGAGGTAGTTCGGCTTTCAACCTGAGTCCTTATCAGGGTGATGAGGCGGGTCTGAAACCTGTTATCCAGTATAGTTACGATCGGGAAAAGATTGTCCCGTATCGATATCAGGTATATTTGGATGAGGCGAATATCGAGGTCGATTATGCTCCATCTCACCAGAGCGCGGTTTATAGCCTTACGTTCGAGAAAGACGGACCGGCTTATCTGGTGTTCAATAGCCGGAATGGAGAGTTGAAATGTGATGGAAACACTGTCAGTGGTTTTCAATATGTAGATAAGAAAACAAAGGTCTATTTATATGCCGAAACAGACAAGACACCGGAGAAATCCGGTGTCCTGGCCAGTGGAACCGTGAAGTATGGTAAATCGTCCGTAGAGGGAAAAGATGCCGCCTTGACATTGGCTTTCTCCGGTCAGAAAGAGATCGGTGTGCGCTATGGAATCTCTTTTATTAGCACAGAACAAGCCCGGAAGAACCTGGAGCGTGAGATCAACTCATATGATGTAAGTGCAATCGCCCGGATCGGACGAAACGAATGGAACGATGCTTTAGGCAAGATACAGGTAAGTGGAGGAAGTGAAAACGACAAGACCGTTTTCTATACTTCCTTATACCGTTGTTATGAACGTCCGGTGAATCTGAGCGAAGACGGTAAATACTATAGTGCTTTTGATGGCAAGATACATGAAGACGGTGGCCGTTCGTTCTATACCGACGACTGGATTTGGGATACCTATCGTGCTACCCATCCGCTTCGTATCCTGATCGATAAAGAACGTGAGACCGATATTATCAATTCATATCTCTTGATGGCCCAGCAAATGGGGACGAACTGGATGCCGACATTCCCTGAAGTGACCGGCGACTCCCGCCGTATGAACTCCAACCATGCCGTTGCCACTGTTATCGATGCTTGGCGGAAAGGTGTTCGCGGTTTCGATCTTGAAAAAGCATATGAAGCAGCCCGTAAGGGTATCGAAGAGAAAACGTTGATCCCCTGGTCGGCGGCTCCTTCCGGATGGTTGGATGAATTTTATAAGGAACATGGCTATATTCCAGCTTTGAAACCGGGTGAAAAAGAAACGGTGGCTGATGTCTCTCCGTGGGAAAAGCGCCAACCGGTTGCCGTTACCTTAGGAACGGCTTATGACGAATGGTGTCTTTCTCAGATCGCGGCCGAACTGGGGAAGAAAGAGGATGCGGAATATTTCCTTGCCCGGTCTTATAACTACCGGAATCTCTTTAATCCGGAAACCCGTTTCTTCCATCCGAAGGATAAGGACGGTAAGTTTATCGAAGGTGTGGATTATCGGTATTCTGGTGGTTTGGGTGCTCGCGATTATTATGATGAAAATAATGGTTATATTTATCGTTGGGATGTACAACACAATATCGGCGACTTGGTTTCGCTTATCGGAGGAAACGAGGTCTTTACGGCTGCTCTCGATTCGATGTTTGATACTCCTTTAGGAATGTCCAAGTGGCAATTCTACTCGTTTTTGCCTGATCATACCGGCAATGTCGGAATGTTCTCGATGGCAAATGAACCGAGCCTGCATATCCCGTATCTGTATAATTATGCCGGACAACCCTGGAAGACGCAGAAACGCATCCGTGTCCTGCTTGACCAATGGTTCCGTAACGACCTGATGGGAGTTCCGGGTGATGAAGACGGTGGCGGTATGTCTGCCTTCGTGGTGTTTAGTATGATGGGATTTTATCCGGTGACACCGGGATCTCCGACTTATAATATCGGTAGTCCGGTCTTTTCGGATGTGAAGATTGATCTCGGCGATGGTAACGTGTTCGAGATTGTAGCAGATGGTGCTACCCATGATAATAAATATGTGCAATCGGTCACGTTGAACGGCGAAGAGTTGAGT
>ULRE01051984.1_pt1 | contig 10741 bp, 10 predicted proteins | sample 1955141 | NCBI WGS metagenome assembly ULRE01 (sample SAMEA4835674, study PRJEB28245) | human gut metagenome | biome: gut microbiome; material: fecal sample | place: Denmark | collected 2008
TACTGGCTCTGATTAAACCATTGCGCCTGAAGGTTCTGCAACATCGTGAACGATGCCGAAACGGAACCCTCGCTTGCCGATGACAGATTGCCCGCCGTTCCGGCCCCTCGCCCGAACAAAAACGCAATATGCGCCGTCAGCAGGTAGAGCATCGTCTTGAGCAGATCATAATCGCATACCGGCGTTGAATAAGTGTCATTCAATATGCCGGTGGCCATATCAAAGAAGTTTTGCAGCTGCTCGTCCGTAAATTCCCCGGCAAATTCGGGATAGCGGCTTAAAAACTCCTGCACATCAAAAACAACTACCTGCTGACTGGACATTAGGCCGTAACTCCCTGGCTGCTTTTCGTGTTGTCGGCGGTCTGGATTCCCGGAACGTCTTTGGGGTCAATCTGCTCCATACCGGTTTTGACGTCTTTTTCCAACTCTTTGGCCTTGGCTTTGGCATTACTTTCCTTGGCCTCGGCAAAAATCGCCTTTTTCTTCAGGTAATCCTGTTCGGCATGGTCCTTGGCAAAATATTCCCATACTTCGGCATCAAGACGGGTTGCCGCATAGCTGCCGAGCATGCCTTCGGTTTTAACCAGAAGCCCCTGATTCATACCGTTAATAACGTGCTTTTTTCCGTCCGGTGTCGTAAAAACCAACCCTGTCGGAAGTTTTGACATTACCGTAACAAAATTTCCGCCGGGCTTTGCGGCAACGGCGGAAATCTGGACGGTATTCTTTGCAGGATTTTGAGCGCCCTGTACGCTTTTGTTTTTCTTGGACATATTGCCTCCTTATATGTTCTAAATACCAAGCATAGATGCAACGGCAAACGGCTGGAAAACAACCGCGCCGAAAGTTCCTGCCGAATATTTCTGCTTGAAATGAGACAGATACGGAACAACGCGTCCGGCTCTCATTTTTTCAGAAAATACCAAATCAGCCACCTTGTTGGCGGTATCGTCGGCATCTACCACATCGGCGAAAAGCATCATCATTTCGCCTGCGCCCGTAGACATTTCCGGCGCCACGACAACTTCAAGATTAGGCAGTCCCTCTTTCAGGAGCGCTTTGACGGAGTTCGCCATCAGGTCGCTCGTTCCCAAAAGCAGCGGAGACCTTGCCGGGCTGATGACCAGTCTTAATCTGGAGTTCTCGTCAATATAGCCTTTGGAACGGGCCGACAAATCGGCTACCAGTGCCAGAATGTCGTTATAACGCTCAACGGCGGTCTTGGTCGGCCAGGTCTTCTGCTCGCTTGCCCCGTTTGCCGGCGTCAGCGCATTCGGCAGGTTCGGGTCGTTCAAAAGACCGAAGTTCTGCAGACCGGCAACGCCGTAGAAGTAAAAACGGTTCATTGCCAAATCAATCGTCGTTGCCGCCGAAACCTGCTTTTCGGAAACAAGGTTGAACTTGGCGCGCGATGCAATATCTGTTTCGCGGTCGCCGTATTCAATCGTGGTTTCAAAAACATAGTTGTCGCGGGTCGGGAAAGTCGGGTTGATGTCCGATTTGCCGTTGTCCGCATAGTCGTCATAAGGCTGAACAAAGCCGGTCTGTTCAATCTGCGTAAAGCGGACGTACGGGGTTGTCCAGTCGCCGATTTTGCGTTCGCCGACGATTTTGCGTGCCCGACGCGGCGCATTCAGGATGCGGATGATTGCCGGGTCAAGAAACGCCGTATATTCTACCGGAATACCCGAATTGGGCGGAGTAAGCAAAGACGCGTCCATCGCCATCTGTGCCAGATTAGCCTTGTCAATAAAGCCCTGATAACCGTTAAAGACAAAGCCGTACTGTTTTAATTCCTCAATCTTATTCTGCTGCATTGTTAATCTCCATGCGTTCGCCCCAGTTTGATACGCCAACCAGAATGCCGGCGGCGGCAGTATTGTCGCACAGGGTCTTAATCCTGAATGACGTTTCCGTCGCGCCGGATACCGTTGAGCCTTGAGCGGCGTTGGTAATCGCCCCGGTGGTATTGTTTACAAAAATCTTGTTGCCGACAACAGGCGTATCGCTGACAGTGATAAAAATACTGCAGCAATCGGCAATCCCTACCTTGTAATTGGAAGGAACAATCATTGTCGCGCCGTTGGCAATATCCGTAATCGGAATGTCCAGAACGCGGTGTACGATACCGGCAGGCTGCCCGGTTCCCTTGGCGGAACAGGTGCCGTCCCCTTTGTCCCATACGAACTTGCCGACTTCTACCTTCACATCACCCTCTTCATACGCTTTCACAAGCAAAGTCAGAGGATACATGTGGTTGTAGTTGTCATCCATAAAATCACCGGCCACGCCCCACGGCTTCTGGCTGTTGATTTCTTTTTGAAAAGCTATATTCGCCATTATCTGTCTCCTAACTTGACGTTTTTAAGTTCAGGAAAGTCTTCCAAAAGGCCTTTTACAGCAGCCGCGTCATAAGACATATTCGGCTCCTTTTTGGCGTTTTTCAGAACTTCCACTATGCCGCGATAACTTGACCGGGCATAGTTTTTCACATTATACCCGTTAAGCTCCAGCGCTTTGGCATAAATGTCTTCGGCACTGTCAAAGGCCATAACGTCAACGTTACCGATAAGCGGGCGTACCGCTGCCGCAGCTTCGTTTTTCTGTCTGAACTCGTTTATAATGGACAAGCGGATTGACTGGGCGTCCATTGCGCCTTTCATTCCTTCCGATTCGTGCTCGCGGTCCAATTTCTTTCGTTCCTCCGGGTTCTTCTCCAGCTTTTCGCCGTATTTTACCCCTTCCGCAAAAGATTTGTCTTCCGGCTCCGCGTCTTTCGCCTGCGGCGTTGAATCGTCAGCCGAACGGGTGGAATCCGTATAAGCCAATCGGTCAAGCGCTTCCCTGAACCATTTGTACCATTCCTCTTCCGACTTGCCGTCAACCTCGCCGCGCCCTTTTAACAAGCCGTTTACGCGTTCCATCAGCTCGTTTTTCAAAGCGTTTTTGTCGGTAGTGTCGGCGTCATCGGCAACACCTTCCTCATTTTTGCCCGGCTCTTGGATTTCTTTGATTTCTTCGCGAATAGCTTCTTTGAAAGCCTCTTCCAAATCTTCATCCATCGCCATGCTTTTTTTTGAAGAAAGTTTATTGATAAAGTTTTTTAACTTAACACTCATCTTTCTACCTTTCTTAATTGAGTTACCATCAGCGACAACCACGTCGCTTCCTGCTCTGCCCTCTTTTACAAGAGCAACGTGATTCCCGCGGATATTTGTCATGCGGAAATCATATCTCTGCCCGTCAAATGTGCCCGGCTCAAACACCGGGTCATATCTGTACGCGCAGGATAATTCTTTTTTATTGTCCGATTTAATGCCGTCTATGGCTTTCTGGTCATAAATAACCAGAGAATTTTTCAGATACGGGCGCGATGCTTCTGCATCGGTACCGAGGGACCCAACCCGCAAATACTGGTTTTTCTTATCCGCGCTGTCCTCGACATGTTCGGACAAAAGCGGCAGGTTGTTAAAAGTTTCCGCCGCTTTTTCTATTTCTTCAAAAGGCCGGTAGCCGTAATAAATCTTATCAGGAATAAGCCCTTGCTCTTTCCAGCCGGGAATCTCCCGCCCATAATACGGATTAACCGCCTCTTTTGTTATGTTTGACACGTCTACGTGCAAAAAACCGTTTTCGTCAAGATGACGCACAGAATCCATTTCAAGCTTGTCGTATGCTAACATTTAATAATCCTCAAGTAACGGAATAAAGAAACAATGACAGTTTTTAACAATATAGGAATCTACTGTGTAAAATCCTGTTTTTGTTTGCAAATTATAAACAAACCCGCTATAATTGCTATTGTTAATGTCAATAATTTCATCAAAAGCAAGGAAATAGCCGTTATGCCCAGACCTGCACCGGTTAAACAATCTGAAGAAATTAAAATTGTATCCCTTTTCCTTGACGGCAAAAGCGTTTTGGAGCTTAGCCGCATTTTCAATGCCAGTAGAACTTTTATAAATAAACTTCTCCAAAGACACGGCATTCAGCCCCGAAATTCCCAAGAAGCGAATAGACTTTCCTCCAAACAAAGAACTCCTGAACAAAAAAGGCTTTACACACAAGCCGCCCGCCAAGCTCTTAAAGGCTATAAATATACTTTTGAAGAAAAATGCCGCAGAGCCTTGTTTAGAGAACAAAATGCTATTACTTCTTATTGCGGGCCATTTGAAAAATTTTTTGCCCATATATTCAAGCTTGAAAACATCAAGTTTATTGCTCAAAAGGCTATCGGTCCGTATAATGTTGACTTTCTGGTTAATGAGACCGTCGCCGTGGAAATCACACGAGCCAGAGCCAGATACCAAGGAATTATGGCTGAAAGCAGAGAACGCATTATACAAATCCTCAAAAGATACCCCGTTTTCCTCATTACTGTTACCGACAGAGATTCCCTTATGTACAATCTTGATAAGCTTATCTCCGACCTTAAGGTCTTTTGCCTTGACCCATCCTCTCAAGGTAAGATAAGGATGATTAGGTGTAGCTCTCAAGACTGTATTGTCTCCAGAAGTCCTGATACAGGTCAATTTACCACGATAAAAACGCCTAAAAAGTTTCTCTATTCCACCGAAACCATTGATTTTAACATCTGAAGGAAAACAGTTTATCTTTTCCCCCGGAAAGATAAATTCGCCGTCAATTTTAAGCCCTTTATCCAAATCAAATATTTTGCCGTTTGCCCGTTCGTGGCTGTGGCGCGGTTCCTTTACCCCCGTCGCGTGCTGCCACATCCCCCTCTTTACCCCCAGCCCAAGCTGACGGGTGCGGTTAAGCTGTTCGGTCGCCTTGTGGTTTTGGTCGCGAGCTATCATTATCGCCCGGCGGGTCGTTATCCCATACCGTTTGGCTAGTTCGTCATTTACCCAGCTTGACGGCTTCTCATCCCTTATGCCGCGCATTACCATCCCCTCAACTTCCGTAAAATACTTTTCGGGAATGGATTTTATCAGGTTTACGTTTTCGTGTACGAAACTCTGTGCGGCATTGGTTAAAGCCGGGGTCTGCCTGAAATTATGCAACAACCCTAAATCGCTAAGTTCCCGCTTAAACTTCTCGCTTTGATAATGCTCCAGCGCCCCTTTCAGGGAAACCTCGGTGTACCGGTTGACATTATTGACAAACCACCGGGAAAGGCTTAAAGACTTTTTGTTAAACAGCTTTTGATACTTGTCCCTCAAATTTCTTATCAGGCGGTACAGTACATTCGCCGGAACGGCATCTGTCGCAATTTGTGCCTCTTCGCCCCGGTAAACCCGCAAAATCTCCCTTTGCGCCTCTTTTTGCATTCTTACAATCAGAGCAGCCAGTTTCTTGCGATAATCCATCTCAATCCCTTTATTGGGGCGGATGGCCCGGAGTTTTTTATACCTTGGTTTCATTTCTCTTGACTTTTTCACCGAGTCGTGATATATTAAGAGCATAAAGCTCCCAATGGTAAACGACTGAAACATAGGTTATCATTGCGTAGATGCAGTTTTGGATTAAACTGGCTGTATTCACCTTTAGCCCCTGAACATCAGGTATTAACGGTAAGAAGACCATAAAGCCCGCAAGGGCAACTGCCCCGGATGGCGCTTGTTTTACAAGTTCATGAGGGGAACGGCAGTCCCTCCTTACCGTTTTTCTTTTATTAAAGCTTTTTTCCCACGCTCTCTAACCTTAAAAAAGTGTACAATATCAAAATATCCGTCTTCGTTTTGTTCAATGTCTAAAAGGACAAGCGGACTGTCCTTTCCATCACTTTGCGATATAAAGTGATAAGATCCTTCTCTTTTTCCTGGCACTATATATTCAGGAGAATATAAAGCCTGAGCAATTAAAGAGACAGCTTCTTCAGACGAAATGTCGGGATGGCGATATTTGTTTAAGTCAATAATATTTTTCTTAAGTCGCACCGGTTTGCTTTCAACACCCAACTCTTCCAAATCCTCAGAATTAAGTTCAGGGAGAATGTTATCTTTGTTAAAATCAATTTTAACCGATTTAATCTTTTCTTCTATATTCACTTTTTGGCTCTTGCCCCCTTTTTCGGCCGAACCGCCGACTTTTCCCGGACGCCCCTCATGGTTAAAGTTTCCACTGCCACTGCCTCCGTCTTGAATTATAGCACCGTCAAACACTGCCCCGGCTTTGTCTTCGTCGTCAATATCGTCGAAGTTGTCGGTTTCTGGGACGTCATCAACATCAATATTGGAATAACCGCTGTTCGGATTATCTGCCAAAGCACCCCGAACTTCCGTATTAGAAAGCGAACCGCGGTCAACATATATTGCCGCCGTATCAGCATTTATTTTGTTAATTTCGGCACGTTCGCGCTCATCCATTTCCCACAGTGGGGCAAACTCAAACGAAATATTGGAGTCAATTTCGCCGTAAAGATTGAGTTGAAGGATTTTTAAAACCTTCTCGACGGCATCATAACTTATTTTCTCGTTCAATGAGTGTATTTTGTCGTAGTAAATACGGTTCGTACCCTCAGAAGACGCATTCAGCCCTTTTGGCAAATCTCCGAAATATTTATCTTTGCTGATACCTAAAATTACCGGGGCCAAATCAAGCGACATACTGACAATATCCGTAACACCGGCCAGCGGAGTATTTATCTGTTCAAGCTCTTCGCGTTCCTTGTCCAACAAAAACATTCCATCGTTGGAACGCTGGGAATTTGCAAATTTAACACGCTGAACTAAAGATTCGCAGCTGCCGTTGTTTAAAAACGCAGACATATCCGTACGCCATACCGTCATCGAAAACTTATTTAAAAGACGCTGGGCGGAACGACGGTTTTCGGTAAAATTCTGCACATATTCCAGCACCTGCTGCGCCAGCGAAATGCCGAAAAAGTTATACAGCGGTTTCAGGATAAGCGGTACTTCATTCTGTGCAAAATACAGAAAACGGCTTTTATGATATTCCTTGCCTAATATGAACCAGGTCTCCGGATTGAAATAATCTTCTGACGTCGGGTCAAGAGTATCATAAATCCCCGGATAAATATTGATTGGCTCAATTACCTTAAACCCGCGCAACATCCCTTTTTTAAACGTAAAGGAATCCAGAAAAAGCGGGGTTTTCTTCTCATCGTCATCCAACGGCCCTACATCAATATAGACCAGACAACCGCCCTGATAGCCGCACATGGAAATAGCCTGGTTAAAGATGCTTTTAACCCTGAATTTCTGCAAATCACTCTCAAGGTCGCTTATTTTAGCGCTTAAATCGATATCCCCTTTAGAGGTAAGATTGATAAATTTGCGCGTCATATCATCGGCAATCGTCTCTATGCCTGCGCGTATAAGCGGGTCTTGGGCAATATTGGACAACAACGGATAGCCCAAAAATTTCGGCATTGCCAGTTGGCGCCATTCGTCCGAAAATTTACAAATAACGCCTTCGATACATTTGTCCATGGCCATAACACGGGGATTGTCTTTCGGCTTGCCCAGCGTCATGGGGATTTTATACTCGGCCACCGGATTATTATAAATCTCCAGTGCCCGCGATAACATATCTTTAGGGCGGGAATAAACGCCCATATCCTCAATGTTTCTTATTGACATCGGCTCCCGTATGGATGTCTTCAGCTTATTTTTTTCGGTTTTCTTCACCATTCGTTTGTCCTGAAATATTGTGTCCAGTTTGGGTTGATGCTCATTGGCGGTTTGCGGAAAGCTATATCAACTGCATCGCACACCGTATCTACAATATCATCGTGTTTGTGTTTCATATCGGCGGAAAAAGCCCCAGCCTCCGCCATTACCTTGCGGGATATATCGGTATCCCTGTTAATCGGCAGATAAACGCGCCCGTTTTCAATATGGACAGATGCGTCAAGAACACGGGTTAATTTATCGGTTATGCGCTCAATCGGCACAATTGGAATAAGAAACTTGCGTTTTAAAGTCTGAATCAGGCCGGTTCCGCTCGCCTTGTCTTCGATGTACAAAGCCCGGGGCTTTATGCCGCCAATGCCTTTCTCCCACTTTTTCCAAAACGCCACAGTCTGAACTTCCAAATCCGGAGCTTCCCACTTGCCGTGTATCATATCTAAAAGATACAACTCATCCTGCATGGTAACGCCCCAGAATGTGATGGCGGTAAAATCGTTGGCTTCTTTCGTTTTTTGAGCGGTGTCTCCGACCATAAACATATAGCGGTATTTAACATCTGACGTCGGATAAAACCGCCACCATTCGTCTTTGATAAGGTTGCCGCCGATAATCTGCGGTTCCTGCTGATACAATGCCGACCATTCAAACTCCGTCAGGCTCTGTTTGGTCTCCATCAGCTTGTCAAAAGAATGAAGTTCGGGAACCAACGCTTCGCCTTGTTCGTTAATCGCCGGAAAAGACAGGACTTTCAAACGCCCCGTATCCTTGTTTTTTTCAATAATGTATCCGAGCAGATCCTCAACCGTCCAGCGGGTCGCCATAATCAGCTGCCCGCTTTTCTGGGACAGACGGGTTAAAAATACCGTATTGTACCAGCTTATGACCGATTCTATTATCGTCTCGCTCCTGGCCTCTTTCATATTCTTGAAAGGGTCGTCAATAATCCCGATATCCACGGATTTGCCGGTCAACGGCCCGCCGACGCCGGTGGAAACGTAATAGCCGCGGTGCCCGACAATATCAAAACGCTCATTATTGCGCAACGCCGGATTTGTCAGCAAAGACACACGTTTGTTATTAAGCGTGGAATTCGGAAATATCGCAGCATATTCCGGTTCTGTCATAATCCGCTGAACGTCACGGTTCATAGAAGCCGCCAGGTCAGAGGAATACGAACACTCGGCAATGCGAAACTCGGGATTTTTCCCAAACGCAAATGCCGGAAACCGCCGGCTTGCCAGCTCCGACTTGCCGTGCTGCGGCGGCGCCTGAATAACCAAAATAGGCCTCCTGCCCTTGGCGACATCAATCAGGAACTGGTTTAACGCATTGCAAACTTCTATGCTGAATTTCGAGAAAAAATATCCTTTATGCGTTTGCTTGACAAAATATTTAAAATCCCGTCGCGCCAGTTCGTTTAAGATGTCGTGCTGCGTAATCCTGACATCGTCAGTCAATCTTTTCGTCAACACGTTCAACCAAAAGAAGAAGTTTATCGTCAGAAAGCCCGGACAAATCAACCGGCGGCAGCAAATCTTTGCCGTCCCTGCCGGTGATTTCGGTCTTATCCACATAAAGTCCTGCCAGTTTTCCCTTAAGTTCCTCTGCCTTTATCGCAGCATTGACATTACGGGAAGCAATCGCCAGCTTTTGTAATTCATTAAGCTTGTCAAAACTTTCAACTCCCGTATAGCCAAGTTTGCGAAGTCTGGCTCTTTCACGGCGAACCTCTCCGGACTTTTTGCCGCCTTTTGAGGCAATTTCTCTCGCTTCGCTCTTGCTTCGAACCGGTTTTAAATTCTGTTCATTCGCCATTTTCCATCCTCGCCAATGCCAGCTTTGTCAGAAAGTCCTTGCTTATGTCGCTCAATAAAGTGGCTACGCCGTCCGGTTGCTCTTCGTCGTCAAGAAGTTCCTCAATTTTTTCCAAAATGAACGTAATGCTTTCCGCAATATCTTCATTGATAAGCTCGGAGCGAAGAATATCCTTGTTAAGCTGCTCGGCAACGCCTGCGGCCATATAGACCTTTTCGGCAATGTCATCCACCCAGCCGTCAACATTTTCAATCAGGCGGTCATATAACAAATGCATGCCGTAATTGGACGACTGCCAGTGTTTAAGCTTGCAGGCGTATTTATAGGCTATAAGACTTTGTAAAAGTTCTAACATGAATTCCTCTTGACAATTTCGCCGAGTCGTGATATATTATTTACATAAAGTTGATGGAGGAAGGGGCTTGCCCCCAGTCAATGTCTGTCCATCAGGTAACCTGCCCGTTAGTAAATTTCCTCGGGCGGACTTTCTGACAAAACCTTAAAGCAGTTGAGAAATGTGTCCGCAACTTATTTTAAACGGTCCATCAAGATTTAAAAGCTTTAAGGTTTTTTCTGTTTAAATGCCGTCAACAAAAATTTGATATTCTTATCGCCGTCTAAGTCCGGCGAAATAACCGCTATCTTATGGTCATAATAAATCTCAAATCGATTTTTCCCATTAAAAGACAACTCGCCTTTCTCAATGACTTCAGCCAAAGAATTTAGAAATTCACCCAGTTTCTCCAGCGGATACTTACGTCGATGCAATATATGACAAAGACCTTTGTCCTCGTTACCCCAAATTAAATCTATACCCCCAATGTCTTTACGCCAAAAAGCATCTTTAACAAATCCTTGGCGTTCTCTTAACAGCAAGTTGATTGCTTCTTGTCCACGAACACCTGTAAACTCTCTGCCTAAAAACGAGCTTCCGCTGTTATGCGTAAACCGCCCGACATCATCTCGCGGATGGTCAGCTTCGTTCCAACCGTCAAAAGATATATTGCCGACGCCGTTGATTTCATTGTAAATTATTATCATTGTTCTTCTCATAAAAAAAATCCCTCCTGCAGAATTTGAGGAGGGATTTCGGTTACAACCTTATTGGAGAATTGAAATAATATGAGATAACAAAAAGCCCCGGCTTTCCGGAGCTTTTAAAAGCATACACTAATGCTATTATGGCAATTTTAGGGTATGGTTTTTAAAAAGTCAACATCTTTTTGAAATTGTGTATATTTTTTTATACACCATATTTTTCAATCTCAATCCGTTTATTCTAAACAACCTAAAAATAATTCAATAAAA
>ULRE01053831.1_pt1 | contig 10685 bp, 3 predicted proteins | sample 1955141 | NCBI WGS metagenome assembly ULRE01 (sample SAMEA4835674, study PRJEB28245) | human gut metagenome | biome: gut microbiome; material: fecal sample | place: Denmark | collected 2008
ACTTCCTTTTATTTTTTTTTTATAATAGACTGACGCTTCTATAAAACATAAATCTATTATGACTGATAATACTGGATATTTTAGATTTGATGATTTACATATTGTATCTGTATTTCCTGGAATAAATATAGATGATCGTATTGTTGATTTAATATCTATTTTTATCGGTTATTCGATTTATATGATTGGTATTGGTGATAATGCTATAATAAGTCAATATTGCTACGGTAAAGTAGTAAAAAGTATATATGATGATACTAGTAAAACATATACAGGTTTTGAATCAGTAACAGTTGCTTATCCTGTAGAAATATTGTATATTTAATTTTTAATACCTCCTAAACAATATAATATAAAATATTGTAGGAGGAATATTATGGATAAATCTGATTTTTATAAAATTCTTTGTTCATCTACGCCTGAAGAAATTAATAACTTCATTTCTTCTAAAGGTAAAATTAAAAATGTAAATGCTATTACATTTTTAGATGATCAAACTTTACAAGACATACATAATAGTACGGATTCGAATCAGTCTAATTAAGTTATTAGCTCTTTTATATTTGCAGGAATGGTGGAATGGCAGACACGCTAGATTTAGGATTTAGTTCTTCGGAGTGAGGGTTCAAGTCCCTTTTCCTGCACCATGTAGAATTATCTCCCCTAATTCTACTTATAAGGGCTATTAGCTTAGTTGGTCAGAGCTTCTGGCTCATAACCGGATGGTCGTAGGTTCGAGTCCTACATGGCCCACCATTAGGAATTAGATATTCGGCTTGTATTTAATTCCTATTTCTTCTTTTGTGTACCGGGGGACGGGAAGATCAAAAGAAGTGTAAACCTGAGTTTTCTTTCTTCTCAGGTTTACAAAGCGAGGTTCGATTCATTAGATATAATCTAATGATGGTGCAGTAAGATTCTGCAGGGATAAAGTCTACTACCTTTATCCTAACGCTTATACGCATATAGATGGATCTGGGGAACCGTAGTGACAATTATTAGGATCCCAAATTGGGATTCGTAATTGAATAGATACGCGTATCGCCATAAAAGCTTTAATTAATTTCCTAGATAGTCTGATCAACTTTTTAGATTATTAATTATAGTGGTCTACTATATGCCCCACATAAAGGGCACCGGGAAAGCGTGTCAAGTCTTGAAAGTATCTACCGAGGCGGGGATAATATAATATTTGGTGCATATAAACTTCATATCAGCAATGGTATGCAGTTTGCCGAATATTGATATGTATTAGATACTCTTGATTGTTCTAAGGAAGGCTACTTGCGCGTTTAGTTTATGCAAAACTTCACCCGTAAGTTTATTGAGCTGGCCACGATATAAAGAACAATAGTAGGTTTTGTGTAAATCATCTAGCACATTATCCGAAATTTAAGGACTTTGATTTTGTGTAGAAAACCATCGATCCAGATGAGCTGTAGGTATGAGAAAAAGACAGTTGACCTTCTAGGGGTATAGATAAAGCATCCTTCTATATTTCCGAAATTAAGATGTGGTTTTCTGATATGGGTTTCTGAGGGCTATTTGTGGGCTACGGTCCACTAGCAAACTCATATCTCCCTAACTAAGATTGCATTGGACATTTATCAAGTTCGAGTCTTGAATCTTGGAGTATAAGAAGAATTCTATAAAATTAAAAAGAAAGAGAGATGACCGATTATGACAAGTGCATATGAGATTATCAAAGAAGTCAGAGATGGTGTTACTCAATGTTCTTCTTCTAAAAAAGATGAGATCACTGTCATGCAAGCAATGATGAATGATACAAACTATTCTGTTGATGTTTATGCTAAGGGTGGTAAGATCGATGAATACTATCCTTCTCGTGAACTTCGTAAAGTGGTTAGCAATGTAGTAGCTGCTACCACTCATATTCCTGTAAAGGAAGCAACAGAACTAGTTAATGCTTATGAATTTACCCGTGCAGATGCCGCTGCTATGGTAAATATGTCTAAGGAGTTTACTGGAACTTATCTTCAGACTGGTAGAAAACTTCCTCTTGGTGGTCGAAAGACTTCTAACATTGAACTAATGTGGAAGAACATTGAAGACCGTACTACTGAAATTCCTATTAAGTCTGAAAATGGTGAACGTCTGAATACGTTCATTCCCGCTCATGGTGGTATCAAGGCATTAAATCCTTGCCCTGAGTGGTTAAAATAAATAAAGAATTGGGGAAGGCTGTAATAGTCTTCCCCGCTTCTTTTGTATAAATCGAACTTTAGAATAATACTTTTAATGTAAGGAGGAGTAAGATATGGCTAATCGATTTGGCTTTGTGGATCCCAATACATATGCCAAGAATGTATTGAAATCCATTAAGTATGTTGCTACTGAGACTGCCAAAGGTGTCAATCCTACATTAACCAATTACATTTCTGATAATGTATCTGCTGCAAAAGACATGTATTATGCAGTAAAAGATTTCAAAGGTACTGTTAGAAATGAACTTGGTAAAATGGTCGGTGAAGAGAACCTTGATTCTTTGAAAGATGTCAAGAAAAATATTCTCGATGACCTTAAGACTGGTAAGTTCTACAATGCAGAAAGAGAAGATGCTGCCATTGGTGCTTTTGCAGAATCAATGGGCATGACAGGCTTTGATTTTGATGATGAAGATTTTGACTTCGATGACGATAATAAGGAAGAAGAATCTTCTAGTGAGAGTAGTGAGTCTTCTGAGATTACTGGAGCCATTCATGGTCTAGGAAATCAATTGTCGTATCATCAGCTAATTACTTCTGAAGCAGTTGCTGGAAAGATTGCTGGCAATGCTACTAAGAATAGCAGAAATATGATGCTCAATAATCAGAGACTATTCGGTATGATGAATAATTCTCTGTCTGTCATCAATTCTTCTATTCTTAATCTTCACACTGATATTGTTAAGCCTGTTAATAGTTTGGCACTAAATGCTGATACTTTCTTCAAGCAGACTAGTGAAGAAATGGCTAAGCAAACTAAATATCTAGAAGATATTAAGAATTTGCTTTCTGATAGATTTTCTCCTAAATCTACTGAATCTGCTAGATCTAGAAAGCAAACTCCTTGGGAAAAAGTTATGGGAGGAGATCTTCCTGACCTTGGTGAATGGGGCAAGTTTGCTACTCAAAAATTTATGGAAGAATATGATCTAGACTCTCTAGCAGCTGTTCTAAGCCCCGATATGATCAATATGCTAATCAAGGGTGGTGGTCTAGCATCTCCTATTGCTACTGCTCTTACTATGTCTCTTACTTCTAAGATTCAGAATGGTCCTACTGGTAAAGCACTTGATAGAACTGTTTCTATTCTTAGAGATGGTATGATGAAGATTGCTGGCCGTATGCATGAATATGCAAAGGGTGATGGATTCTTCGCTACAATTGCTAAGTTTTTGGATATTACTCCTAAAACTAAGCCTAAGATGGACTTTGGCAATTACAATAAGGGACGAGTAGATTGGACAGGTAAAGATAGTAAAGCTTTGAGAGAAGTTATTCCTACTTATCTGGCTAATATTGAAGCACTTCTTTCTGGTAAAGAAGCTAAAATCTTTAATTACGAAACTGGTAGATTTGTTACTGCTAGTAGATCTGTTAATGATTTTAAGAAGAAGAGAGAAGAAGTTATTGGTAATGCTAGTAGAGGCATGAAGAGAGAATTGATCAATGATTTCATTTCTGAAGATAATGAAATTCATAGAAATACTCCTGGTCATATTAGCTATACCGAAAACAGTAGAGCTGTTAGATCTTTGAGCAAAGATTATGATAAACTAATGTCTCTATTGACTCTTAAGGGCATAGAGCCTGGTAGATTCCATAAGACTGGAGATATTGTAAAATTCTGTGTTGCTCAAGGCTGGATTGGTAATTCTGGAGATCAATCTAAGTATCCGATGAATTATAAGAGCGTTGAAGCTCTTGATAGACTGATTTTCAAGAAAAAATCTGGTGTTGGAAAGTTGTATAATGGTGTGTATCAGGGACAACTTGCAAATGCTAAATTTGTTGATCAGATTAGTGAATCTGATAGTACATTTAGTAATATTGCAAATGGATCTGGCCTTGCTAATACTCATAAGTATACTAACAATCTAAACTCTGATAAGAATAATATCTTTAATGTAAAAGATAATCTTGGAAACAATGTATTCTTCTATCTTCAGGATTTCTATAAGAATATTAGAATGATGGTAGACTTCCAGTCTGCTATGCAATTTGATCTCGATAAAGTTAAAGATAATATTGTTGGCGGTAAAAATACAACTAATCCTCCTAACAATGGCGGATTATTTAGCAGAATTACTGAAGCATTTCATAGAAATGGAAGATCTAGTGGACAGCCACAACCTGCAAGTTCTGGTAATTCTGCACAGCCTGCCCCTGCTAATCCTTCAAGATCTATATATGGATTTGATCTAAATCAATATACTGCTCCTGATAATATTAATATTTATGCTAATAAAACAGTAAAGAAACCCGTAACTTCTGAAGAAGTTACGGAGAGAGGTTTTACTGTTCTAGATTCTGAAGGTAGAGACGTTTATAATCCTGAAACTAAGCAGTATGAAAAACCTAAGGCAGAGAGCCGTGGTGGACTGCTATTTAAAAAGAATAAGGCTAAAGAAGAATCTACCGTTGGATCTTTCATTATTGATCAGATTAATGATCTAATGGAAAACTTTATGTTTGGTGATCTTGGCACTAAACTTAAAGAGCAAGTAGATGAAGATGGTGGATTTTTTGGATACTTAGTCAATCTTCCTTCTCGCATTAGTGATGCTATTTATGATTTTCCTGAGCGATTTGCTAAAAAAGCAGATGAGCTTTGGAAGAAATTTCAAGAAACCAATTTTGGTGAAAAGTATATTAAAGCCAATAAGGATATTCTTGCTAGCTTTGTAAGAGGTACTGCACAGTATGCTGATCGACAAGTAGATGGTACTTTAAAATATATTAAAGAGCATTTTAATATTGGTAAACCTAAAGAAGAAAAGCCTTTCAAAGAGCATGAATTTAAGGCAAGAGTTTTAAAAACTAATAAAGATGGTAAACAGGAATATGTAGATGCACCTGTGGCATCCACTAAGTTTCAACTTCCTGCATGGGATCCTAATAAAGTAGCTCCTCCTATTCCTAATAATGATGCAAAACCTGAAGGATCTTATAAAGGTGGACAGGTCAGAAAATCTGGAATGGTTTCTGTTTCTGAAGGCGAATTGATTATTCCTGCCAAGTATAATCCTATGTACCATGGTGCTTTGACTGATGAACAGCGCAAGACTATTGAGCATAGAAATTATAAAGCTTGGAGAAAAGCTGGTGGAAATAGTGGTACCTTCTTTGGTAGCTTTGCTGAAGGTGGCACTGTTGAAAATAAGCCTGAAGAAAAAGAGCCAAAACCTAATGATATTACAGAAGAACAAGCTAAACGGATTAACACTTTACTTAACCGTGGAAGATCTGTTCAATATATTGCTGATGGTGTTGGTGTATCTCCCGAAATTGTTGAATATATTAGTGATGCAAGAAAAAATAATAAAGTAAAAGAAAAGATCAATGATTGGGGAAAAGTACTTTCTGAATATGCTAAATGGGCAGAAGAAAAAACTGCTCATTATTCTAACGAATTTCTCAACTCTCCTGTTGGTCAATCTATTAAATCTGGCGTTGATTATGGTAAGGATAAACTCAAAGAAGCCATGGATTATTTCCTTGGTGGAGATGATATCTACAAAGATCTAAAGAAAACAGGAAATGAAATTGCTAGAGCTGCTAAGGTTGATCTTCCTAAGGTAGCAGCAGCTGGTAGTCTTGGTGCACTTGCAGGTGCAGCATTAACTGGATCTGGATTAGGACTTCTTGGTGGCCTTGTTCTAGGATCTGGTGCTGTTATTGTTAACAATTCAACAGCTCTATCAGAAGCTCTATTTGGAAAATATGATGATCACGAGAATCTGATTAAGAAGGGAATTCTTCCTAAAGGAGCTAAGAAATTTATCACAGAAAAAGTTCCTGACATGGGTAAAGCTGGTGCACTCGGTGCAATTCTTGGAACCATTGGACTTGCTCCTGGTGGTGTCATGGGTGGATTTGTACTTGGAGCTGGCATTGAACTTGTTAAAGATACTGAAGTCTTTAAATCTGCAATGTTCGGTAAAGAAGGACTGGATGGAAAAAGACATGGCGGTATTCTTGGTTCTATTCAAACTCGTGTCATAGATCCTCTAGCAGAATTTACTGAAAACGGTATTGAAAAAATTAAGAACTTTGCAAAAAAGAATTTCTTTAGTCCTATAAAGAGACTGTTTGATCCTCTTACTGATTGGGTCAAGGGTAAATCTAAGAGCATCATGATGTCTATTGTAGACAGTGCCAAGGATGTTGTAAGACGTACTATTGGTGAAAAATTTGATGCTCTATTTGCTCCTGTAGCTACAGCTGGTAAATGGATTGCTAAAAAAGCTTTAGGCGTTGGCAAAGCTATTATCACTGCTCCTTTTAAACTTATGGGGGCTGCAGGCGATGCTTTAAAGAGACATAATATCAATAAGGGATATTCTTCTCTGTCTGCAGAAGAGAGAGATGATATTGAAAAGAATTCTGGATATAAATTCTTTACTGGAAGAAAGAAAGTTAGAAAATCTGCATTGACAGATTGGGAGCTTAAGTATAGTGGAAAAGAACGCGATGAGATGATTAAGACAGCGAATGCTGCTCTTAATGGTCCTACTGTTCTAAAACAGGAAAAGCATCAGATTCGTCAAAATCTAAGAGATACTCTAGTAGGAACTCTTCCTCATGGCGGTAATGGTCCTGACCAGAAACTCGCTAAGTCTATTACTAAGCTTATGAATTATCATAAGAAAAATAATAATGACTATAGTGACGTTATTGCAGAGATTGAAAATTCTAACCTCGATGAAGCAACTAAAACATCGATGAAAGATAAAATCACTGCAGAGGTTAAGAGACTAAACGAAATAGATGCTGATATTAAAGATTATGGTGAAAAGAAGAAAACATTCTTCAATGAAAGTGGTCTTGATATTAGCAAGATGAGTAAGAAAGAGCTACGTCGTACTCGCATGCAACTTCGTATGGATGCTGCTGGTATTCATAAGAAGAAAGTAGATGCTGCTAGAGAAGCTCTGAATAATAAGGCTAATGTTACACCTGGTGAAGCAACCGTTGAGGCTGTAGATAAACTCGATATTGAACGTAATACTATTCTAGATACTATTTCTGATAAGATTTCTGGTATTCTTGAATCTCTTACTGGAGAAAAGCAGCCTGAAGAAGTAGAAAGCAAAGAACAAAAATCTGCTACTGTAACAGAAGCTGCTATAGCCGATGCCGCTAAAGAAACTTCTACTACTCCTGCAGGAGTAGTTCCTCCTGAAAGTAAAGAAGATACTTCTTCTAAGCCTTCTACTAAAGTGGATGAGAAAGCAGAAGAAGCTAAGAAGGAATTCGATGAGTCTGTAAAAAAGGCAGCTGGAGAAGATAGTAAGACTAAAAAAGAAGACAATAGCAACAATACACTCATTACAACAGACACTATTAAAGAGGTTATGCGCCTTCATAATACTGGCGTTAATGATTGGCGTATTGCATTGAAACTAGGAATCGAAGTAGAAAAAGTCAGAGAAATTATTCGTAATAATAGAGCTAAAGATCCCACTAAGAAGGTAACAGGTGATTCTTCTGCTCCTATCCAGGAAGGTGGAGAATCAACAGGAGATAATGCTAGTAGTGGAGATGGCAATACAAAGACAGTTCTTGATGACGAAGGCAATCCTATTCAGTATACAAGGAACACTAAGGGTGAATGGATTGCTAATCTTGCAGATGCTGCTACTAATGCTGCTATTAAAGCTAAGAGAAAAGCTTCTGAGTTAAAGAACAAGTTCTTTGGCATGTTTGTCGGAGGAAATTTCTTTGATAAATTCAAAGATATTTTCGGTATTGGCAAAACAGATGAAGATGGAGAGAAAAAATCTTCTATACTCGATTTTGTTAAGGATAAAGCTTCTGGATTATTTAGTAAGATTTTTGGCGGTATATCTTCTTTCCTAGGAGGAACTTTCGGTAAAACAATAATAGCACATCTTCCTACTATTTTAGGATCTGCTGCAACCATTATAGGATTAAGCTATCTTGGTGGGCAAGCTGCCGGAACAGATGCAGATTCTGGAATGCGTAAAGGAATGGATCCTGCTGAACGTCAGAAGGAAGTTAAAGGAATAGGAAAAATTCTGAAGAGAGCAAAACTTGGTGTAGATCGTTTTGAAATCAATGCTACTGGTAAGAAGATGACTACATATGAGCAAGATGATCATGTATCTTCTTTCTTCTCTGATAGATTTAAGAAGAGAATTGCTACAAATGCTCTACTAAGTTTTGGTAATAATCCTGTTCTATCTGGTGCGAAATTAGGAACATCTATTAGTAAGATTCCTGGTATTGGTAAAGCAGCAACAGCTATTAGTAAGACTACTGTTGGTAAAGTAATAGCTGCTCCTTTTAAAGGTGCATCTAAAGTGGGAGATGTATTTAAAAAGGGTGTTGATAAACTCACGCATAAAGCTGCTACTAAAGTTATTGATCCTGATGCTGCTGTTGGTGTTAGTAAGAGCGCTGGAATAATGGCCAAAGTTGCAAATAAATGCAAGGGTGCTGTTCGTGCTGTACTTAATTTCGTAGCTAAGAAACTAGGTAAAGATACTAGTTGGATTGATGATTGTGCTGAACAGATTGCACAAGCAATTGGTAAGGCTGGATCTAAGGTAACTGGTGTTCTTAGTAAGATTGCTGGCGCTATTTATATAGGACAGATTGCTCTAGCTGTTGAAGATGGTTTTGAAGATGCTCGTGCTATGAGTATCCTTGGAATTATTGAAAAGCCTACTATTGCTGAAAGATGCGTGGCTGCTGCTGTTAATGGTATCAATTACGCTATTCCTGGTATTGGAGGCATTATTAGTTCTACTACTATCTTTAACATTGTATTCAATGTTCTATCTCGTTTTCTTAAGGGACTAACACGTACTCTTGCTGATAAGAGAGCTGATGCTAAAGCAACAGTTGAAGCTTATAACCAGGAAACTGGTCATACTTATAACGTAGAAGAGTATGTTTATAACGTACTTGGAAAGAGTACTACTCAGGATAAGTTTAAGTCTTTTGTTGGAAAAACTGTAACTAATATCAAGAATTTCTTCACAGGAAAGAATAAAGATACTAGTAAGGACGATACAAAAGATAATCTATCTGCAAGTAAATCTAATATTGATCTGAACAAAGAAGCATCTGGTGCAAGGTATGGCTCTGGATCTGGTGCTTCTCAGAAGGCATATCAAGCTAAACTCGCTAAAGCTAAGATCGAATCTTCTAAGAAGAAAAAGAAAGGCATTTTCAGTTTCTTTAATGGCTCTGGATCTGATATCCATACTACACAGAAGGGTAACTTCACTAGGTTTGGTAATAGTACTATTGATCAAGATGGATGCGGACCTGCTGTTGCATCTACCGTCTTGAAAGCTTTTGGCAAGAATACTGATATTACAGATACTGCTAAATATGCTGAGAAGATGGGATATGTTGCAGGTAGCACTAAATCTGAACGTGGTACTAATGCATCTTATTTTGGAGACATCCTTGGAAGAAATGGAATTGATACTAAGTATACTGATAATAGGACTGATATTAATTCTGCTATTTCTTCTGGTAAACCTACTATTCTTCTTGGTGAAGATGATGGAAACAAATCTAAAACCAATAGTCCGTTTGGACCTAATCCTCACTACATTGTAGCAAGAGGCAAGGATAAGAATGGAAATGTTATTGTTGATGATCCTGAACTAAAGGGAACTGCTCTCTATAAGAAGAGTATTCTTCAGAAGACTAAGCTTGGAGTTGTTGCAGGTGGAGATTCTGATGTTGATAGTTCTACAGCTACTACTACTAGTAATAGTGGTATGGATGTATCTACTATTATTAATACCGGTATTAGTGCAGGATTCAATGCAATAGCAAATAAAGTTGGTGGAACATTTGGTACCATCGTTAATACTATCTTTAATAGTTTTAATAACTCTTCTACTAGTAGCGATTCTTCTGGATATAGTTATGGCGATACTAGTTCTTCTGGTGGTGGCTATGTATACACAGGAGATTCTCCTTTCCCGATCTGTACTGAAATGCCTAAGGCAAATGATCCTTACATCTCTTATTATAATACTAAAGGTCATGGTGGTCAAAGTAGTTGTATCGAAGGTAAACCAATGGATCGTACCTGTACGGTTCTTTCTAACTGTGTTGGCTGGGCATGTGGTCGTTTTAACCATATCTATAGTATTATGAAGGGCGAAAAGACCATGAAGTATAGAGACTTCCACGACGACGCTGGAAAGATGTATGCTCTTGCTTCTAAATATGGTCTGCAAACAGGTTCTACTCCTCAGGCAGGTGCAATAATGGTTTGGGCTAGCACTGTTGGTAGAGCTGGCCATGTTGCTGTTGTTGAGAAAGTTATTTCCAGTGATGAACTTATGGATTCTGAATCTGGATTTAGTTCCTTCAAGTTTAAGTACAGATCTCGTAAGAAGGGTAGTGATGGAAACTGGGGTGGAAATTCCAAGTATAGATTCCTTGGATTTGTTTATAATCCTGCTGTTC
>ULRE01025838.1_pt1 | contig 10679 bp, 8 predicted proteins | sample 1955141 | NCBI WGS metagenome assembly ULRE01 (sample SAMEA4835674, study PRJEB28245) | human gut metagenome | biome: gut microbiome; material: fecal sample | place: Denmark | collected 2008
ATTTTTCGACAGACTAAACGGGCAACCTGCGGCTGCCCGTCGTTTTTTCCTACACATTCGTCATTCCACTGTATGTGGTGAGTATATCGTCAGCTATCTCGCGCTGGGTGCGCCGGGTATCCATCGCAAGCTTCTGGATATGCCGGTGCGCCTGGTTCTCAGTAAGGTTAAGGTACTGTATCAGGCAGCACTTTGCGCGGTCGATGGTCTTGGTGTCCTCCAGCTGCTTGGTGAGCTTGGATTTCTCCTCCTCCAGGCGCTGCAGACTTTCGCGCGTCATCTCAGCCATTCGCACCGTCTGAAGCAGCGCCTGCTTTGTGAACGGCCTTGGCAGGACGTACGCACCCGTGAACTTTATGCGGTTCTGCACCTCGTCCGCTATTTCTGTTTTCGCAATGACGATTATCACAGCGTCGGTCCTGCTGCGGACTTCAGCCACCCAGTTAAGACCGAAATCAGTCCTCAGCGGGGTGGAAGCTATCACCATGTCATACCCAGAAAGATCAGCCGCGGAAGCCTCTCCGTCGTCAAAGCAGCTGGTTATCTCCGCACCGGTATCCTCCAGCGCAGCGGCAATACTGCCGCAGATCATCTCGGTCTTTGCGTTGATGAATATTCGTTTCATGAGTTCGGCCTCCCTTGCGGCAGAAATTCCGGAATTCACTGAATTTGCTTACAGATTGTTTACATAAAGCTGCTTGTAGGGGCTTGCGGAGTTCGGCGTAAGCTTGAAGAAATTGCTGCTGAGCAGTACGTCCGCGTCATTGCCGAAGTGCTTTACAAAGCGCTCTACATAATGTCTTATGGACTCCTTCTCCTCTGCGGTAGCCACTGTGCAGCATACCTGTACGGGGAGTCCCTTGGGCATAACGTCGCTGCGGATAAACATCTCGCCGCCGTGCATTCCGGTGCCGCAGAAGTGACCTACCGGGCAGCCCTCCACGCCGATGCCGAGCACGATGATTATGCCGCCCGCCTGGTATTCACCCAGGAAGTCGCCCACCTTGCCGCCTATAACGATAGTCGGGAACATGTCCTGATAGCTCTTCATGTGGATACCAACACGGTAGCCGGCATTTCCCTGCACGTATATCTCGCCGGAACGCATAGCATATCCGGTGGTATCTCCGCTGTTGCCGTGGATTATGATAGCGCCGTCGTTCATGGTGTCGCCGGTGGCGTCCTGGGCGTTGCCGTGCACGCTGATTTTCGCGCCGTTAAGGTATGCGCCGAGGGCGTTGCCGGGGGTTCCCTTGATGAGTATTTCCTTGCCGGAAAGACCCGCGCCGATGTATCTCTGCCCGAGAACGTTCTCAAGCGTGAATTTCTGCTCGTCAGAGTCCCTGATCATTTTATTCAGCTCTGCATACTGCATATTCTTTGCATCAATGATCATCTCTTTATTCCTCCCAGCTTCTCTTCCCTGCGCGACTTGCTGAACATCATCATCTGCGGTCTTTCCTTAAGCATATCCATATCTACGTCCGAAAGGTCGATGCGTTCCTTTATCATGGAAGTGTAAATGCCAGCGCGCTTTACGTCGCCCATGAGGATAAATCCCTTGAGCAGACCGTCCCTGAATACCAGCTTTTTATAATTATTGCCGTTTTCCTCGACATATTCCTCACCGTCGTAGCTGCCTGCGGTGATTATGTGCAGTCCGAAGAAGCCGATGGCGTTCATCGGGATCGCGTTTTCATACCTGGTCTCCTCGCCTGCCATGTTCTTTCCTGCGACTTCGCCCTGCATATATGCATTCGGCAGCAGCGCGAGTATCTTGTCCGTGCCGCTGGAAGCGTCGTGGCTGACTGTGCAGTCGCCGGCCGCATAAACGTCGTCGAGGGTGGTTTTCTGTGTGAGGTCGCAGATTATACCGCGCTCCACCTTTCCGCCAGCTTCAGAAACAAGCTCGGTGTTCGGGCGAACTCCGACGGCGATGATCACCATGTCGAAATCAACGGTCGCGCCGTTCTTCAGCTTTGCAGAGTGCTCGCTGAACTCGTCAACGGAAGTCCCCAGAATGAACTTCGTACCCTTGCTCTCGATATGCTTCTTCATGATTGAACCAGCGCGCACATCCAGGATAGACGGAAGGATACGGTCAGCCATATCGACTACGGTGATATCAGCCTTGTATTCATTCAGCGCTTCTGCGGCTTTCAGACCGATAAGACCCGCGCCGATTATAAGCACCTTCATGCCCGGCTTCACCTCGGCCTTGATTGCCTTCACGCTGTCGTAGCTCATGAATGTGTGGCAGGAAGCTATCTTGTCCATTCCGTTCATCGGAGGAACGAACGGCTTGGAACCGGTAGCCACCATCAGCTTGTCATAAGGAACCGTGTTACCGTCGGAAAGAACCACGTTCTTTGCAGCGGCGTCTATCTTTGTCACGCGGGTGTCGAGCATCGTTTCAACGCCGTTCTTCTCGTAGAAATCAGCGCCGCGGTAATAGATGTTCCTGTCGGTGACTTTGCCCATCAGCCAGTAGGAAATGAGCGGTCTGGAATAGGTGTGGTACTTCTCGTCGGAGATAACGGTTATCTTTCCGGTCTTGTCAACCTGACGGATACCCTCGATGGTGCCGATAGCTGCGGCAGAATTGCCGATTATCACATAATTCATATCCGTCACCTCACCTTTCCTCAAAAACTATAGCGTTGTTCGGGCAAGCCTTTACGCATGCAGGCTCACCGTGGCTGTTGCGTGTGCAGAGATCGCACTTGCGTATCTTGTGCCCTGCCTCGTCGATGACGATAGCGCCGTACGGACATGAGAGGACGCAGGTGTAGCAGCCCACGCACTTTTCCTCGTCGCAGACGATAACGCCGTCCTGCACGGAAAGAGCGCCGGCGATACAGCCCTTTACACAGGGGTGCGCGTCGCAGTGACGGCACTGTACCGCGAAATTGATCTTGTCGCCTTCTTCTATCTGTATCCTCGCGACGGGCTTCTTGCCGCCTGCGAAAGCCTTTATCATATCAGGAGCGCCGCTGTTTGCTGCCGCACAGGTGAATTCACACAGATGGCAGCCCAGACACCAGTCCTCGTTCACATAAACCTTTTTCATTTGTTATGACCATTCCTTTCGAGCGTGTCAGTCCTTATTCACCTGCGTGCATTATGCCGAGGATATCGAGTTCCTTCTGGTTAAGGCCGATACCGCGGAGCATAAGTCTGTTGCCGCGGAGGGACTCCAGCGAATTGATACCCATGCCGCCCATCATTTCCTTGATCTCGTGATCCCACGCATGAACAAGGTTTACAAGGCGCTTGTATGCGATATCCGGATTAAGGCGCTTTACAAGGTCCGCACGCTGCGTCGCGATACCCCAGTTGCACTTACCGGTGTTGCAGCTTCTGCACAGGTGGCAGCCCATGGAAAGCAGCGCCGCAGTCGCGATGTAAACTGCGTCCGCGCCCAGTGCGACAGCCTTTACAACGTCCGCACTGCTTCTGATGGAACCGCCCACAACGATGGAAACATTGTTTCTGATACCCTCGTCGCGTAATCTCTGGTCAACGCTCGCAAGCGCCAGTTCTATCGGAATACCCACGTTATCGCGGATACGTGTCGGAGCCGCGCCGGTACCGCCTCTGTAACCGTCTATCGCGATGATATCCGCACCGCTTCTCGCAATACCGGAAGCGATAGCCGCAACATTATGTACAGCCGCGATCTTTACGATGACAGGCTTCTTCCAGTCGGTGGCTTCTTTAAGCGAAAGAACCAGCTGACGGAGATCCTCGATGGAATAAATATCGTGATGCGGAGCCGGAGATATCGCGTCAGTGCCCTTGGGTATCATACGGGTCCTGGAAATTTCTTCGTTGATCTTCATTCCCGGGAGATGTCCGCCGATACCGGGCTTAGCGCCCTGACCCATCTTGATCTCGATAGCGGCGCCGGTGTCGAGGTACTCCTTGAACACGCCGAAACGTCCGGAAGCCACCTGGCATATGGTGTTGGGACCGTACTTGTAGAAATCCTTGTGCAGACCGCCCTCACCGGTGTTGTAGTAAGTGCCGAGCTCCTGTGCGGCTCTTGCAAGGGACTCATGCGCGTTCTTGGAAATAGAACCGAAAGACATCGCGGAGAACATGACCGGAACGTCCAGTTCAAGATACGGGTTGTGCTTGAATTCAGCCTTGCCGTTTTCGTCGTAATGTATCTCCTGGTCCTTCTTGCCGAGGAACGTCTTGGTTTCCATCGGCTCACGAAGCGGGTCGATAGGCGGGTTGGTTACCTGCGAAGCATTCAGCAGTATCTTGTCCCAGTAAACGGGGTACTCGCGCGGGTTGCCCATCGCGGAAAGGAGCACTCCACCGGAGCCTGCCTGCTTGTAGACCTCGTCCATTACCTGCTGGCTCCAGTTGCCGTTCTCGCGGAACTCGTTCTCGTTCTTCTTTATTTTCAGCGCTCTGGTCGGGCAGAGAGTTACGCAGCGCTGGCAGTCAACACAGCTTGTTTCGTCTGCGACCATCTTATCGAGGTCGGAGTCGTAATGATGCACCTCGTTGGCGCACTGTCTTTCACAGACGCGGCACTTGATGCAGCGGTCGTAATTGCGAACCACCTCAAACAGCGGATTCATATAGTTAATAGCCACTTGTGACCTTCCTTTCATTTCTGCTCTGTCGTTTATTTATCGAGTGTTACGATTATCGGCTCACCACCGCGGGGGCTCCAGATGCGGTCAACGTCCGGGGACATCGTTCTGATGGAGCATTCCTCGCTGGAGATGTAGACTGTGTCGCCCTTTTCTGCAGCCACCATGGAACGCAGCTTCAGTCTGTCGTTGAGCGCCATAAGTCCGTTGTTAAAGCCGAGGATTATTGAGAAAGGTCCTGTGATGAGCAGGCTGGAATAAACGTTTCTGAAATGGCGTATCTTCGCGGTCTCCTCCGGGCTGAACCTGCCGGAATCTATCTCGCTCCAGAACGGCGCTGCGATAACCTTTGCAACGTCATCAAGCGGCATTCCGAGACGGCGGTGGAGGTAGTCGATGATGTATGTTATTACCTCGGTATCCGTCAGCAGATTGCATTTGTAGCCGAACATCTCGATGAAGCGCCTGTTCGCGTCATAAGAGGAGATCTCGCCGTTATGTACTATCGTGTAATCCAGCAGCGCGAACGGGTGCGCGCCTCCCCACCAGCCGGGGGTGTTCGTCGGGTAGCGTCCGTGTACGGTCCACGCCCAGCCGTCATATTCGTCCAGCCTGTAGAATTCACCGACGTCCTCGGGGTAACCTACCGCCTTGAATACTCCCATGTTCTTGCCGCTGGAAAAAACGTACGCGCCGTCGATCTTATCGTTGATCTTGATGACGCAGCGTGCGACGTAGGTGCGCTCGTCCAGCTGGCTTTCCTGGAGCTTTGTGGGAAGAGGGTTAACGAAGTAGCGCCAGATGAGCGGCTCGTCGGTAATGTTCGGGTGCTTTCTGGTCGGGATACGCGAGAGGTTGATAACATCGAAATGTCTGTCGATGAAAGCCTCGGTCTTTATCCTTGCTTCGTTGGAGTCATAGAAAACATGGAACGCATACTGATCCTTGTATTCCGGATAGATGCCGTACCCAGCATAGCCGCCGCCGAGTCCGTTTGAACGGTCGTGCATACAGGCGATGGAATTAACGATCACGCTGCCGTTTGTCCTCCTGCCGCTTCTGTTGATGAAGCCCGAGATGGCGCAGCCTGCAGGGATCCTGGTTTCTCCCTCTTTCTTTAACATAAGCTCACTCCTTAAATTTGACTCAGAAAAACAAATTCCGGCAGGAAAACTGCCGGATACCGCGTCATTCGGCGCAGCGCTGAGCCGGTTTGTCTTTCGTATTATTACGGAAACGATAAAAGCAATGTGAAACTTTTTCTCCTGCGAAGTTGCAGTGAGAATTACTGAAGCCTTCATCGCTCTGAACGTTTGTGCCCGGGCACTAACGTTTTTATCCGTGTTTAATTTACGTCCCTATTATAGCACTAATATTCCGAGTTGTCAAGTGGTTTTTGCAAGTTTTCTATATTCAATCTTTCATTTTATTACATACCGGTATACATATTTTCCGTTTTATACCGGTTAGCTGCAACTAATAGAGTTGCTTAACAGCACATATCAGATTCAAATTACTGGAGAAATGTTATTTTTGCAAGAAGTAAAGCATAAATATTGCATTATTTTTGTAAAACCAGCCAAATTGCAAAAATCCGCGAAAAAGCTGCACAAATTTTAAATAGCACTTGAAAAAACAGCAGAAATAGAGTATAATAATATAGTATTATTTCATTAATAAGAAAGGAACATCTCAAATGGCGGTAGAATTAAAAACCATACAGCACCTCTGCGAGCTGTCAAAGCTGAATTATGACGAAGCCGGACTTGAAAAGGTAATGGGTGAGATGGGCGATATCATCGACCTCATGGACACGATTAAGAGTTTCGACCTCACCTATGACGACACCAAGGACAACAACAGCATTTCCCTGAAGGAAGTCAGGGAGGATATTGCACAGCCGTCCTTCCCGACGGAGAAGCTTCTCGCGAATGCAGAGAACACCGGCAGCTGCTACGTTGTGCCCAAGGTAGTTGAATAAACAGGAGGTAATATATGGATATAACCCGTGCAAAGATCCGTGACCTGCGCAAGGCACTGGACAGCAAGGAGATAAGCGCCGCTGAACTCTGCGGCGAATACTTCAAGAATATAGAAGCCGGCGACGGTAAGGTGCAGTCTTTCATCACCGTGACCAAGGAAAAGGCGCTCGAAATGGCGGCAAAAGCACAGAAGCGCATCGACTCCGGAGATGTAAGCCCCCTGACCGGCATTCCGCTCGCAATAAAGGACAACATCTGCACCGACGGCGTAAAGACCACCTGCGCAAGCAAGATGCTGGAGAATTTCATTCCCCCGTACGATGCGACAGTCATTGAAAAGCTGAACACCGAGGGATACGTACTTCTCGGCAAGACAAGCATGGACGAGTTCGCGATGGGCGGCTCCACGCAGACTTCCGCGTTCGCCAAGACCAAGAACCCCTACGACCTTGAGAGAGTTCCCGGCGGTTCCTCCGGTGGCAGCGCGGCTGCGGTTTCCGCTTCGTTTGCGCCTGCCGCTCTCGGAAGCGACACCGGTGGTTCCATCAGACAGCCCGCTTCTTTCTGCGGCGTTACCGGTATCAAGCCCACTTATGGCAGAGTTTCGCGCTACGGTCTGGTGGCTTTTGCAAGCTCCCTCGACCAGATAGGGCCCATCTGCTCCGACGCCCGCGACTGCGCCATTATGCTCAATGCGATCTGCGCGCACGACCCGCACGACGCCACCAGCGCACGCCAGCCCGTTCCTGATTTCACCGAAAAGCTGGGGCAGTCCGTCAGCGGAATGAAGATCGCGATGCCAAAGGAATTCTACTCTGACGACATCGACGACGAGGTAAAGTCCCACGTAATGAACGCCGCAAAGGTGCTCGAAAGCCAGGGCGCTCAGCTGGTCGAATGCTCCATTCCCGGGCTGAAGTACGCTATCCCTGCATACTACCTCATCGCCTGCGCAGAAGCTGCCTCCAACCTGTCGAGATTTGACGGTATCAAGTACGGCTTCCGCGGCGAGGGAAGAACCTTTGAAGAGCTTATCCGCGACAGCCGCAGCAAGGGCTTCGGCGAGGAAGTCAAGCGCCGTATCCTGCTGGGTAACTACGCGCTTTCCTCCGGCTACTACGACGCTTACTACAAAAAGGCGCTGGCGCTCAAGCAGCAGATAATCAAGGAATACAACGACGTTTTCGACAAGGCGGACGTTATCCTCACCCCGACCGCTCCTACGCCCGCTTACAAGATAGGCGTGCAGGACAACGACCCGGTCAAGATGTATCTTGCGGATATCTGCACAGTTACAGTCAACATTGCTTCGCTCCCCGGAATTTCCACCACCTGCGGCTACACCGCTGAGGGAATGCCCGTAGGTATGTCCGTCATCGGCAGACGCTTTGACGAGCAGACTATTTTACAGTGCGCCGACGCATTCGAGCAGACCTTTGCGCCGACTGCGCCGAAGTTTTAAGGAGGTACCGGTATGAGTGCATATTTCCCCACGATAGGACTTGAAACACACGCAGAGCTTTCCACCAACTCAAAGGTGTTCTGCACCTGCTCTGCCGAATTCGGCGGCACGCCGAATTCCAGATGCTGCCCTGTTTGCAGCGGACTCCCCGGAACGCTCCCCGTGCTCAACAGAAAGGCTGTAGAATACATCATCAAAGCGGGTTATGTTATGAACTGCGAAATTTCCCGCTTCACAAAATGGGACAGAAAGAACTACTTCTACCCCGACCTGCCGAAAGCTTACCAGATATCTCAGATGCCGCGCCCGGTCTGCCTTGCAGGAACCGTTAAGATAAACGCAGGCGGCAAGGAAAAGGATATCCGCATCAACCGAATCCATCTTGAAGAGGACGCGGGCAAGCTCGTACACGACGAAGTGAACCGTATTTCCCTCGCGGATTACAACCGCTGCGGAGTTCCGCTTATCGAGATAGTTACCGAGCCGGACTTCCACAGCGCCGAGGAAGTTGTAGCGTACCTTGAAAAGATAATGCTGCTTCTCCAGTACGCAGGAATATGCGACTGCAAGATGGAACAGGGCTCGATCCGCTGCGACGTCAACATCTCCATCGCCCCCAAGGGAAGCAACGAACTCGGCACCAGGACCGAGCTGAAAAACCTGAACTCCCTCAAGGCTATAGCACGCGCCATCGAAGTCGAGATAGAGCGCCAGGAAGAGCTCCTGGACAACGGCGAAAAGGTTATCCAGGAAACACGCCGCTTCAACGAGGCTCTCGGTGAAACCACCGCAATGAGAAGCAAGGAGGACGCTCACGACTACCGCTACTTCCCCGACCCCGATATCCCCCCGATAATCTTCACCGAGGAAGAACTCGAGGAAATACGCAATTCCATTCCGGAACTGCCGGAGCAGAGAGTTGCGCGTTATGTTGAGCAGTACGGCATCAAGAAGCCCGACGCCGACCTCATCGTTTCCGACAAGAAGATATGCGATTTCTTCGATGTTGCTATCCAGGAATACGACAACCCCAAGGCAGTCGCAAACTACATCACCGGCGAACTTCTCCGCAGAAAGAACCTCGGTGAAGTCGATATGGACGATCTGAAATTCACCGGCAAGGAATTCGCACAGCTGGTAGAACTTCTCCAGACCGACAAGGTTTCGCAGTCCAACGCCAAGGTCATACTCGGTGAGATGATAGAAAACGGCGGCACGCCGAAGTCCATCGCAGACGCAAAGGATCTCTGGATAAAGGAGGACAACGACCTTCTTGCCAAGACCGTCGATGAGATAATCGCGAACAACCCCAAGGCAGCCGAGCAGTATCGCAGCGGCGACCAGAAGGTATTCGGCTTCTTCATGGGACAGGCAAACAAGGCGCTCAAGGGACAGGCTTCCCCGAAAGCAATACAGGAATATATCAGAAAGAAACTTTCCGAATAAAACACATCGCCCTGCGTTTTGCAGGGCGATATCTTTATAACTAATGCCGGGCTTTTCAGTCCGGCATTGATTTTATTCTACTGGTATCTCAGATACTGCAGGCAGCATGCTGTCAGCCGTGGTTTCATCAGGCTCCGTCACTGTTCCTGAAGTGGTTTTAGACGGCTTCGGCTTAGTGGTTTTTGCAGTCGTCTTTGCGGGCTTGGTGGTCTTGGCAGGCTTTGAGGAAGTCGTCGTTTCCTCCGGCTCAACGGTTTCCGGCTTATCCGCGGTCGTCTTTGCCGGTTTGCTTTCCGTTGTTGAAGCAACCGCAGGCATGGGCTCAGCGCCATCGGTTGGCTTGGTGCCGTCCCATAATCCCGCTTCCATAAGCGCGCGGTGCAGTTCCCACAGGGCTATGTAATAGCAATAGGGAGCCAAATGCACCCCATCGCCGGAATGCAGACAGGTGCGCAGTTTTCCCTCATCATTTTTCAGGTACTGCCCGAAATCGACAAAATGCACCCTCTCGGGGAATTCTGTTTCGATGAACCTGCGCATGTAATCGTTGAAGCTGTCGATAACGCTGTTAGCGCAGAACTTGCTGCACACCGGCGTTATAGCCGCAACGAAAACGTCCGCGTCGCTGCCGTCAAGAGTCGCCTGAATTACGCCGCGGTAATTCTCGCAGTAGGTTTCCTCGTACACCATGTTCACGTCGTTCATGCCCATGGAAAGCAGGACGTAACGCGGCTTTCCGGCTTTCAGTACCTGTTCGTAGGTCTGATCCTCCTTGCCGCGGAACTTGAACGTGTAGTCAAAAAAGCTGCGGGAACCAAGGTTTCCCTTAGCCGCAACATGTTCCCTGGGAACAATGCCATATTCCGCGAAACCGCTGCATATGCTGTCCCCGACGAACAGGGTATAATCAACGAACTTCAGTTCTTCCTCGCTGAGGTCGAACTGCTCGTGCACTTCACTGTAAAAAATATCGAAATCACTGTCTGCGTCAGGCGTGGTGGTGACTTCTGCCGTGGGAACCTGTATCGCTGAAGTGGAGACCGTATCAGCAGGCTCCGTGCTGCAATTTTCCGACGCGGAATGCTCAGAAATATCTCCCGTCGCAGTGGTGGAAGCCGTGGTCGATGATGTGACAAGGTCCTGAATGACAGTGCCTGGCTGAGAGCGCTCGTCAGTGGA
>ULRE01060616.1_pt1 | contig 10628 bp, 8 predicted proteins | sample 1955141 | NCBI WGS metagenome assembly ULRE01 (sample SAMEA4835674, study PRJEB28245) | human gut metagenome | biome: gut microbiome; material: fecal sample | place: Denmark | collected 2008
GGGACTTGCACCCATTAGAATAAGCTCATGCCGAGCATACAAGCCGCCTCAGACGTCCTTTTCGTCTGAGGCTTCCATTGGTTGAGAGACTCCTGCCCCTTATGGAATAGCTGTATGAATGTATGATTTGACATTGCTCTTCAAGATAAAGTGAAACAATTAGCAGTAGCCCAATTACAAACTAAGGGTTTTATCCTCTTTTTTTGTATTGTTGAGCAAACTTCTTACGTCAACATCCAATATTTTTGCGATTTTGTTCAAAGTAACCAAGTCCGGCTGAGTATTATTACTGCACCATTTACTGACAGTACAATTTGATTTGCCCAATTGTCCTGCAAGCCATTTGCCAGTCTTGCCACATTCCACAAGCACAACTTTTAGTCTGTTGAAATTAGCCATATTGAATCAAATGTTTTAATTTTGGTGCAAAAGTAATAAATTCCCATGAAAAAATCGATTGTTACCTTTTACAAAATCATATTGTAGTTCTAATTTATAAAAAATCCAATTAAGTAAACACCTTAAATGGCCTGTTTCAATCTCTCAATTCTTAAAGTTTTCACATATTTTTCCCTTCTTTTTTTTCTCAACTTCAATTCATACAAAATCCCAAAATCGGAAAAATTGCCGTTCGTAACTATTCAGTAATAGTGTAGGCATGCACCATCCTACCATCCTATAACGACAGGATGGTATGGATAACTTGCAGCTGTGACTGGCCGTTTTTCCATGCAGTGTCAGCAATGGAATGTATGGAAAAGAAAGCGTCTGCTCCATTGTCAGACCTGAAAGTGCCGGACACTTTCTGCTTTATCTTCAGTTTTCGGATTCCCCTCTCGCTCGCATTTTTGTCGGGTGGAATTGCGGGATTTTACAAGAAGTTAAATATGTAATCCCTGCATTTTGCGAGTCCCTTGCGAAGCCTCTCGAAGTTGGCTCTTAGGTGGAGCAGGTTGACTCTCAGCAGTTCGTCAAGCTTGTCAAGCCAAGTTCTTTTGTCAATGATGTCATTTGGCCGAGTGTTTCTCTCATGAATGGCTTGTCTAAACAGGCTTACCACATCTTTCGACCACTGCTGTTTCGGGTCAAGCTCTGTCAAGTATTCCAACTCGCGCAGGAGGTGGGCCAGGCACACTTGGTGATTCAAAAAATCAAGGGAAAAATACGCGCTGTGCCTGTCGGTCACCGCCACAATGTTTTTTAGGGCATCGCCGAACCTCTCCTCAAGCACTTTTGACGAACGGCCGGCAGCACGGAAGCAAAGCGTCAAGTATGTTGTTTGCGCTATCCACACCCTATCCAATTTCTTGTTGTTGTAGCAAGCCGACTCATCGAAGCCCATAACGGGTGATTTCCTCAGTATGTCTTCCAGCAGCTTTATGGCAGGCTTGGATTTCCTCATGGCCTCCTGTACAATGTTCTTGATGGCGCCTTGGCTCATGTGGACAGAAAACACCTCTTCCATTAAAGAAGCCAGTCGCTCGTAAGGTGTACACTGCACCACGTTCAGGTAGGTCACGACGGCTCTGATGTTCTTGCCAAAAGTTACCTGATTGCCCCGCTTGCGCGGCTCGTATCCTCTATTGCAACATCCGCAGGTGCAGGTCCTCTTTTAATGGCGATATTCTCTCACGACAGGCGCCAACGTTGGCAAATCCACAACTTGACTTACATTGTCAAGCTCTCCCGCTATGTCGGACAAGTCGCGACCACACTCGCGACAATATCCACTCATGCAGTCTTTCACAACATTCGGCTTTTCCGTCATGTTTCTGTTGTGTGCCTCATGCCCAGGCTGCCCGCCAGGTTTAAGGCCGTTCTTCTTTCGCAAGGATTTTGTGCGCCGAATCACTTCGGCTTTCATTTTTTCTTTGGAGGGAGGAGTGCTACTGTTGTTTGAATTCTTGTCGGACTTCTCATACTTTTCCAGCCGCTTGCGCAGGCTGCGGTTCTCTTTTTGAAGTCTTTCCACGTTACGGCGCAAATTCGCATTCTCCGTATGTAGCGCATCGATGGCTTCATGCATCGAGTGCATCTCAGATGTCAGCCTTTTCAAGGCTTGCGATATGTCCGTAACTTGCTCATCCATAGCAACAAAGGTACAAAAACATCTGAGACGTCCAAAAATAAAGTGTAAATATTTTGTTGATTTCCAATATATTATCGCCTATTTGTTGTGTCGGGATTATTAACAAAAACTCAAAGGCGTGTTATTGCTGAATAGTTACTGCCGTTCGTTTCCATGTTAATTTATGTTTAGTTAGTGTTCGCTAATTTATTCTGCCCCAGCTGACTTGTGACGAAAACTCCCACGAGGTCATCGATGGCGCTGAGAACTCTCTTTTTGAGGGCCTCCAGGCCTGCTTTTGCGAAAACGAGACAAAGAATTCCCCTTAGGAACTTCATTACGTTTTTAGCGAAGAAGCAAGCCCCTATCCACGTGTCAGCCGTATTGTCAAGTTTCGCCCGGATGTCGTTCGCCCGGTAAACCCTCTTGAATGTTTCAAACGTCGCCTCTATCTCGTTCCGTTCACATATGGGCCTTCTTTTCTCCTCGGCGTGCCTGTCGTTGTCCTCCTCGGGAGGCCTGCCCAGTGGGCGGCTGTAACACTCGACATTGTTGACCTTGAGAAACTGCCTGTTTGCTTCCCCAAAATAGATTTTGTCAATCTGCACCTCTCGTGGGAGCATGCCGAAACGTTTTCTGTAGAGTTCTATCTGCATGGCAAGGTCGGATGATTCGTTGGAAGGCGGTCGGCAAGCTTGACCCAGCGGTTGGACTTGCTCAATCCCGAAAGAGGCTCTTGGAGTTCAAACAAGTCGTGTATACGGTATTGTGAGTAGTATTTCATGTCGCACTTACGAGTTTTAACACCCAAAAGCAATCATTTTATCTGAACTGAGCAAATATTTTTACAAGTTAATGTCTTAATTGTCAATAACTTGTCTTAGATTAGTAGACCCTAATTATGATAGGCCAAGCCATGGACTTTTACTTAGCCAGCGACTCATCGCCAACCATCCACAGCAAGGCAACTGCAAAAGTACAAAAAAGAATTGGAATTTGCAAGAAAGCCAGAAAGTTCTTACAAATCTCAACAAAATAATTGATGATTTACTTCTTAAACAAATCAGAATGGGTTCCTGTATCAAGCAAACATAGAATTAACTCATCATTATCATACTTCCATACCAAAACCCAATCAGGAAGAATATGACAATCATTCCATCCTTCATAATTTCCATGCAAAGGATGATTCTTATACTTTGCTGGCAATGACTCTCCTCTCAACAAAATAGACACAACTTCCTCGAACAAGGTTTTGTCGTATCCTCGTTTGATACATTTCTTGTACGATTTTTTAAATCTTCCAGAAAGCTGTAACTTATACATAGCTAAGCATCCAGATAGTTCATCATATCCTCCATTGTATCGAAGTTCTTAACATTGCCCTCCTTTACATCGAGAATTGCCTTGTCTAACTCTGACATTTTAGAGCTAGAATTCACTTTGCTAGCAATCCATCCCATTCTTTCTGCCAATTCCTTCAAAAACTGCATATCGGAACTAGGAAGTTGCAAATATATTGTTTGTAATGTCGTATCCATAACACTATCATTTTAATAACACCGCAAAAATACGAGAAAGATTCGGAACTAACAAATATTCTGAGAGATATTTGCATTTATTCTTTTCTCTTCACCCAAACCTTGTGGCTGCCGCTGCCCGTCGAATCTATCGGCGAGGTTCGGTCGGCGGTGATTTCCTTCAGCTCCAGGGATGCGGCGGTGCGGCTCAGATTGTTGATGCAAGCATAATCAGAGAGGGTAATGAGACCATTGGTTTCTATCACCTCCAGGGCACGGGCGATGCGTTCTTCCCTGGAATAGAGCTGCTTGCGAATCACCTTCACGCCACCCATGTCTCGCTCCAGGTCGCGATCGGTTTTATGCTTCACACTCTTGAGAAATTCAGGAGACGCCTTGAAGTTGATGTCCTTCACGCCCACCTTGCGATACGTCATCTTATCATCTTCACTCTGCATTTCCGTAGGCTTATCGTCCTCGAAACCGAGGGAGAGCGAGAAGGTGCCGATGCCTTCTATATTCACATTGTAGCCCATGGAGAGCATTTCTACCAGCATATCAGCCACATCAAGCAATACTGCCTCTGTGGTACTTTCCGAAATACCACGATGGTAGCTCTGCATCCTCTTGATGAACTCTTTCCTGGATAGTGTCCGATTGGTCACTATCTTGGGATAAACTCTGCGCTTGCCTTCATTACGCATGTCAGTTAACTCTTGCAACTTGTACTTTGCCATACCGATTCCTTTCTTATTAAGATTGTTATCACTCCATATTGAGACAGCCATTACGGTCAAGAGTAATGATGATTGCTCCTCACCATAATAGTTCTCATACCTAAAGATAAAAGTATTTATCCTTCGATAAAAATTCTGTTCAACGTCGTTGAACGGATATTCGGAGACGTTGAATGGAGGTTCAGTGACGCTGAACGCACGTTCAACATCGCCGAACGAACCTTTCTGATAGGCAAAAGTACATATTTTCTTAATAACTACCAAGAAATTTCCTAAGATAATCTATCTCGGCGGGCGCGACCTTCGCGACAAGGTGTGGCACGACCTTCAGCCAAACGGTTTCAAGGAGCCCCGCTTGTTCAATGCTCATGCCGAGCGTATCTACGCAACAGGCAGACCGCCGATGAGAGCAGTCTGCCTGTCTATTTCTATTGATCTAAATGATTGAGTGACTTAAAAAAGCCGCTTAGATTATAGCGGCGAAGTGAGGATGAACTCGCGCAGGACATAGTAGCAGAGGATACCAGCGATGTAGCCGACGAAGGCTATCCAGGTGATCTTCTTCATGTACCACACGAAGGTGATCTTCTCCAGTCCCATGACAACCACACCGGCAGCAGAACCAATGATGAGCATGGAACCACCGACTCCAGCGCAGTAGGCAAGCAACTGCCAGAAGATGCCATCGACGGCAAAGTCGCCAGCCTCAGCCACGGGATACATACCCATACAGCCAGCCACGAGAGGCACGTTATCGACGATAGAGGAGAGCACACCGATGACACCCGTGACGAGGAAGTGGTCGCCATTGAAGGCCACGTTGAGTCCCTCGCCGAGCTGGGTCAGCACACCAATCGTCTCCAGGCAAGCCACGGCCATGAGGATGCCGAGGAAGAAGAGAATCGTACTCATATCGACACGGGAGAGCAGGCGCGTCACACGCTTCTGCAGGCCCTCGCGGTTCTTGGCGCGATGGAGATTGCGGTAGAAGACCTCCGTCACCGTCCACAACGTGCCGAGCACCAAGAGGATGCCGACAAACGGCGGAAGGTGGGTGATGCTCTTGAAGATGGGAACGAAGAGCAGACCGCCGACACCGACCCAGAACACAACCTTGCGCTGAGCCTCAGAGAAGTCGCTCTCGTTCTCCTCGCCCTCGCCATTGTCCTTGACGGGCACCAACTCCCCCTTGAGATGATACTGGAGGATGAAAGCAGGGAGAACCATGGAGACAAGGCTGGGGAGGAGGATCTCGCTGATCACGCCAGCGGCAGTGATAAGACCCTTGTTCCACAACATGATGGTCGTCACGTCGCCAATCGGCGAGAACGCGCCACCAGAGTTGGCGGCAATGATGACCAACGAGGCGTAGATGATGCGGTCGTTCTTGTCGGCGACAAGCTTGCGGAGGATCATGACCATGACAATACTGGTGGTCAGGTTGTCAAGAACCGCAGAGAGGACGAACGTCAGGAAAGCAATACGCCACAGGAGCTTACGCTTGCTGCGCGTGTTCATGACGCCCTTCACCCAGTCGAAGCCGCCGTTCTGATCGACCACCTCGACGATAGTCATGGCTCCCATCAGGAAGAACAGCGTCGTAGAGGTACTACCGAGGTGGCGCTCAATGATACTGCTGATGAAGTTGGCGATACCTTCATGGCTCACCGTGCCGTTCGAAAGCACCTCCGCCACCTCATGGGAGATGGTGGGGTCGAACATAAACAGTGTCCAACAGGCCACAAACATCAGCAAAGCCACAGCGGCCTTGTTCACTTTCGTCACGCTCTCAAGAGCTATGCACGCATAACCCAGGACGAAGACGATGATAATCGCAATAGTTAGTGTTGACATGATTATTTTTGATAATTGATTTTCTGCTGCTTCACGGTCAATGATTGATGGGTGCAAATTTACTAAGATATTTCTCACTTACCAAATTTTATACGAAGTTTATTCAGAAAAAATTAGGTACTTAGCCGACTTTGTCGTACATTTGCAGTATGAATCAATCACGGGATATGGAAAAGAAGCATTATGACGTGGTCTGTGCCGTGGTGCGCAGGGGCAACGATTACCTTTGTATGCAGCGACTCAGAAAGGGTCCTGACTATGTGTCGGAGCATTGGGAGTTTCCTGGGGGCAAGGTGAAAACGGGTGAGAGCCGTGAACAGGCCCTCCTCCGGGAGATCCGCGAGGAGATGGACTGGGAGATCTATGTCGGCCGGCAGATAGGACAGGTGGAACAGGAGTATCCCGACTTCACCATCACCCTGACGGCATTCGACTGCATGGCCCGCGACTTCGACTTCAAACTACTCGCACATATCGACTGCCGATGGCTTCCTCGCGAGCAACTGACCACACTGGAGTGGACCGAGGCCGACCGCCTGCTCATCCAGCAGCTGCCAGAAGAACCGTGAATCCGATCGACTCTTCATCCATCAAACATCATCAACAACCCATGATTACTGTCAAGGTATCAAAAGAAATAGAATCCGTTTGTCCTCACTTTGTGGGGGCTTGCGTCGAGGCCCAGGTACTGAACACGACTTTCTGTCAACCGCTATGGGACGAAATCAACGCCTTGGGCGAACAGTTTCGCAAGGATCTGACCACAGAGAGCCTGAAGCATCTGCCCAGCATCGAAGCCACGCGCCACATCTATCGTCTTTGTGGCAAGGACCCATCGCGCTATCGCCCTGCCTCAGAAGCGCTGATCCGGCGCATGCTGCAAGGAAAGCAACTGTATCAGATAGACACGCTGGTGGATTTGATCAACCTTGCGTCTATCGCATACGGCTATTCCATCGGCGGATTCGACGCGGACAAGTTCCAGGGCGACACGCTCACACTGGGCATTGGGCGCGAGGGTGAACCGTACGAGGGAATCGGACGCGGCAGGATCAACATTCATGGGCTGCCCGTCTATCGTGACGAAGTGGGCGGCGTGGGTACGCCTACAAGCGACAACGAGCGCACAAAAATAGATCTCCATACCACCCACCTGGTCGTCCTCATCAATGGCTATGACGGCAACGAGCAGCGGGTGAGCGACAATGCGACGTTCATCCAAGGACTCCTGCGCAAATACTGCGAAAGCGACGGAGGTAGCTTTTACTTGTATCGATGACAGTAGAATCGCTTAAGAAGAAAGAGGACGGGGAAAGAAAGTTGTTTTTTCATTATTATATATAACATACTGAAGTTTCGCAAGTGGTTCAAGAACGGGCTGAAGGCCCAAAAGCTCCTAGCCCAGGGCGATGCCCTGGGTATAATAGCAACCAGCAAGGCGCCCTGTAAGGGCAAAAGCCTTATATATTTGCTGGATTTTTAAAGCTTTTGCCCTTACAGGGCGACAGGTTTGCGTCCGTAATAACCCAGGGCGATGCCCTGGGCTAGGGGCTACTGCCCTTTCAGGGCGTGTGGAGCTTACATGCGAAAGTTGAGTAACATAGACTAAGGAGGAATTTTAGAGATATGAATCCAACGAAACTCAAAGAGATTTCGGAACTGGTCTCGCAGCTTAACGAGGCTTCCGACGCATACTACAACGGTCGGGGAGAGAAAATGACCGACTACGAATGGGACGCAGCCTTCGACCGACTGAAGCAGTTGGAGGCGGAGACAGGCGTGATCCTGCCGCAATCGCCCACCCATCGGGTCAGTGCAGACAACCTTGTAGGACAGAAGGAGAACCACGAGTTTCCTGCCTTGTCTCTCGCCAAGACGAAGAAGGTGGAGGACTTGGTCAAGTGGAGTGAAGGGAGACCCGTGTGGCTTTCATGGAAACTCGACGGACTGACGCTGGTCGTGACCTACGATGGTGGTCGTCTGACAAAGGTGGTGACACGCGGCAACGGCCACACGGGCACGAATATCACCCATTTGGCCAAGGCTATTGGCGGAATCCTGCCTTCCATCCCGTATCAAGGTCACCTCGTCGTGCGTGGAGAGGCAGTCATCAGCTACAAGGACTTTGAGCAATTCAACCTCGAAAGCGACGAGGAGTATGCCAACCCGCGCAACCTGGCGAGTGGCTCCATGACTCTCAAGGATGTCGAGGAGGTGAAGCTACGTCATATACGCTGGATTCCTTTCACCCTGGTCTATACAGAGGTGGAACTGCGCTCATGGGGTGCGCGTATGGATTGGCTCGAATCGCAGGGCTTCACAACGGTTGAGCGAGAACTGATAGTCGGTCCCAACCTCATCAACTTCCAAGAGGTCATCGACAGATGGACAGAACGTGTGACGGCAGGAGTGCAGCCACGAAAGGGCGTGACGCCTTTCCCCTACCCCGTCGATGGTCTGGTCATCGGCTATGATGACACCGACTATGCGGCTACAGGATCGGTGACGGGACACCACGCCACGCGTGCAGGCTACGCCTTCAAATGGCAGGACGAGAGCGCGGAGACAGAACTGGACCATATCGAGTGGTCGTGTGCCGCCAGCACCATCTCGCCAGTGGCGGTCTTCCGACCTGTACTGCTTGAAGGGACGACGGTGAAGCGTGCCTCGCTGTGCAACATATCTGAATGTGAGCGACTCGGCATCGGCGACAAGGGATCACGATTGTCCGTCATCAAGGCCAACAAGATTATACCCAAAGTCATTCAGGTGGTGGAGGCCGTGGGGACTTTCGAGATTCCGAAGACTTGCCCTGTCTGTGGTGCGCCCACCGTGGTGAGGGAAAGTGAGGTGAGCGGCACGCGCACGCTACATTGTACGAATCCCGACTGCCCTGCCAAGCAACTCAAAAAGTTTGCGCGCTTCGTCTCAAAAGAGGGAGTGAACATCGATGGTCTGAGTGAGCAAACGCTTCAGAAGTTTATCAATCTTGGATGGGTGCGCGAGTATTCCGACCTGTTTCATATCAGCCAACACGCCATCGTCTTGCGCGACATGGAAGGCTTTGGCACAAAGAGTGTCACCAACCTGCTTGCAGCCACAGAAAAGGCGCGTCAGGTAGAGGCACGCCGACTCCTCTTTGCCCTCAACATCCCGTTGGTAGGCCAGGATGTCTGCACCCGTCTGCTCTCTGCCTATCCTCTGGAGGAACTCATCCAGACGGCACGCAACACGCAGGACGACACCGTCTTTGCTTCTATCTCGGGCATAGGACCGGAAAAGAGCACATCGTTCGTCCGCTGGATGAAGGACTGCCGCCATGCGGAAATGCTTGACCACCTGCTTCCCGAATTGGAGATAACCCAGCCTGACAGCACACCATCGGGAGCAAGGTGTCAGGGACTAACCTTCGTTATCACGGGCGACGTGCATCATTACAAAAACCGCAACGAACTCAAGGCGTACATCCAAAGTCAAGGAGGCAAGGTGACGGGATCTGTTTCCAAATCTACTTCCTTCCTCATCAACAATGACGTGACAAGCACGTCGAGCAAGAATACCAAGGCGCAGCAACTTGGCATCCCCATCATTTCGGAAGATGAGTTCATCGAGAGATTTTCTGACCAGGAGTCATAGGAGATAATATACAGAAGGCTTCAAATGTAATGATTTGAAGCCTTCGTCATATACCATAATCGGTCAAGACTGTCTATATCACAAGCAGCCTTGGCCGCTTTTTTTACTGCTGCGACTGGAAGATAAGCAACTGGTCGAGCACCACCATGGCAGCCATGGCCTCGACGATAGGGACGGCACGGGGCAAGACACAAGGGTCGTGTCGGCCTTTTCCTTGCATGGTGACAGGCTTTCCCGCGACGTCAACAGTCTGCTGGTCGCGCAAGAGCGTAGGGGCAGGCTTGAAAGCGACGCGGAAATAGATGTCCTCTCCATTGCTGATGCCTCCCTGGATGCCACCACTATGATTGGTGAGCGGCTTGATACGGCCGTCGTCTGTCGTGGTCCACGAATCGTTGAGCTGACTTCCCAAAAGGGGAAGCGCATCAAATCCCGAACCATAGTCGAAGCCTTTCGCGGCATTGATGCTCATCATGGCCGAGGCGAGGCAAGCCGGCAACTTGGAGAACTCTGGCTCGCCCAAGCCCGCAGGACAACCTTTGATGACACAAGTGACAGTGCCTCCCACCGTGTCGCCAAGAGCGCGAACACGGCGGATAAGGGCTGCCATCTCCTCGGCATAGGCCGGAGAGGGGCAGCGGACGGCGTTCTCTTCTATCAAAGATGGATCAAAAACATCGTGAGCAAGGTCCAAGGGAAGTCGGACGTCGCCCACCTGCGAGGTGATAGCCGTGACGGAAATGCCGTGGCGTCGCAATGCCAATTTGGCGAAAGCGCCGCCTACGACCCGCGAGAGTGTGATGCGGGCCGAAG
>ULRE01013133.1_pt1 | contig 10408 bp, 1 predicted proteins | sample 1955141 | NCBI WGS metagenome assembly ULRE01 (sample SAMEA4835674, study PRJEB28245) | human gut metagenome | biome: gut microbiome; material: fecal sample | place: Denmark | collected 2008
AAAGAACCATTGAAAAATATGGGAAAAAATGCAATAATATAACATGAATATTAAGATTACATAATTTTAAAAAAAGTTAAAAAAACATTGAAAAATAAGCAAAAATAGAGTATAATTAGTTATAGTGAAATTTTTAAGGAGGAGCAAAGATGCAACAAAAATTAATTAAAGTAATTGCAGTGCTATTAACCACAACAATATTGTATGCCAATTCAGCAACAGTAGTAAGCTATGCGGCAGACAATTTTTTAAGTGCAAAAGCATTAGAAAATCAAGGAACATCAACTACAAATGAGAATGTAGAGTTTGATGTTTATTATGATGGAGGAAAACATACTGTTTCAGCAGATGTTAATGCAGAAGATACGAAATTAAATATTGCATTAAACGTAAAAAAGGCTGGATATATAAAAGATGCAGTAGTAGACTTCTCAGACACAAACTTTAAAATTGCAAAAACAGAAGAATCTGATAACATTCAAGCAGTAGATGCAGAAAACAAAAAAATAAGCTTTAACCAAATAAACAATGGCGAGAATGTAACAGAAACAATAAACATAGCATTAGACAAAAAAGACGAGATAAGTGAAGATATGTTTGACAGAGACAATACAATAAAATTTACTGGAACATATGTAAATGCTAAAGGTGAAGAAGTTGCAGTTAAGAAAGATATAGTAGTTCACACAAGCTGGACAGCATCAACTGCAAAAGCTAAGTTGGATTATGAAATTACAAAATACATTCCATATTCAGCAAACAATGTAAGCAAGCTAATCACTCAAGGCAAAATTACATCATATGTTGAAAACAGCGTGTTACCAATAAAGAATACAAACATAGAAGTCAATGCTCCAAAAATTAATAATAAATACCCAGAAGCAGTTACAGTAGTTGCAAACTCTACAAATGCAACAAATGGTGACGCAAACGGAGATAATTTTTCTAAGAATAACTGGTCATATGATAGCACAACTGGAAAAATAACAATTACAGTAAATAATAATGCTGTAAATGGAAAAATCCAATGGGCTAAAAATACAGCAGATGAATTTATAGTAACATACATATATTCATCAGATGTATATGAGGCTGTAAAAGATTCAGTTACAAGAGTTACATATGATGCAAGCTCAAGTATGAACTTATATGTAAAAAGTGGAGTAAACAAAGTAAGTGCACATGTAGATGGATACGAAGATCAAACTAAAAAAATAGGAGATATAGTAGAATTTACATCTAATGCAACACAAAGCATAAGCAAAGGTTACATATATAATAACAAAAATGCTGCAGACGAAAATAAAAAGGAAACAGAATATGTGGCACAGTATACAGCCCATGTTTCATATGCAGATGTAATAGATGCAATAGTATTAAAACAAGATGTTGACCAATTTGTAACTGCAAATGGAAGCGAACAATCAACAACAGTTGGTGGAGTAAATTATGCTTACAACAAAACACTAGCAATATCAAAACAAGAATTTGATAAAGTGTTTGGGGAAAATGGTGAAATTACTATTTTAAATGAAGCAGGAACAACACTTGCAACAATAAACAAAGATACAGAAGTAAAAGACAATAAAATAGTAGTAAACTTAGTACCATTTAATACAAACAGTATAACAATAAAAACATCAAAACCACAAGCAGAAGGAAATGTTATATTCGAAATAACAAAAGCTTTAGCTAAAAATATTGAATACAGTACAAGCCAATTAAAGAGTTTTACACAAATAAAAACTCAAGTAACAGGAACAGCAAAAAATTCTGATATAGATATTGTTAGTACAGAAAGTACAAAAAACGTTGATTTAACAGAACCAATACAAAAAGCAAGCATAACAACAAGTAATAATAGATTATCTACAATAGTAAAAAATGAAAATGTAGAAATTAAAGTTACACTAGAAAATGACAGCGCAGACGACACTATGTATACAAACCCAAAAATTAAAATTACATTTTCAGAAAATATAGAAACAATCAATGTGAAAGATTGTAAAGTATATTTTGATGATGAGCTTGAAATTGATGAAGATTCTATAATGTTTTATGAAAATGGTGACGGTACAAAAACACTAGAATTAAAATTAAAAGGAACACAAACAAAATATAATAATGTTGCTGCCAAGGGTGCAACAGTTGTATTAACAACAGACATTACATTAAATACATTAACACCAACAACAAATACACAAATAACAGCAGAAATAACAAATGGAGATTCAACAGTTACAAATGTAGCAACAGACGTTAAATATATTGCTCCATCAGGAGTTGTAACAACAAACTCAATGACAGGATACAATGGAGACGAAAAAATAGAAGTTATTAATGGAGAATCTCAAAAAGCCTTAATACCAACAAAAGAAGAACAAAAAGAAGTTACATACACAATGAATGTAATAAACAATTATGAAAACACACTAGACCATGTTGTTGTATTAGGAAGAACACCATTTAAAGATAACAAAGATGTATCAACATCATTAAGTTTAGGCTCAAATATTACAATGCCACTTGCATCTGGAATAACAGTAACAGGAGTAGATGCTTCAAAAGTTACAATATATTATTCAGAAAATGGGGAGGCAACAACAGACCTATCTAATTCTCAAAATGGATGGACAACAAGTGTAACAGATTATACAAAAATAAAATCTTACATGATAGTGTTAAATGAAGATTATGCAATGAACGGTGGAGACACATTCACATTTACATACAAAGCAACATTACCTGCAAACTTAGATTATGATCAAGAAGTATATGAAAATTATGGAGTATTCTTCAACAATAATAAAACATCTGGAACAATTACAGATAAAGCAATAGCAACAAAAATAGGTTTTACAACAGGAAGTATTGCCAAATTAGATGCAAAATTAATATCAACAATAGGTGAAGGTGCTAGTGTAAAATCTGGAGAAATACTTGAATATGAATTAACAATAAATAATACTGGTGTAGTAGATGCAGAAAACACAACAGTAGAAATAAAATTGCCACCTGAATTAAGCTTTATTCCACAAGATGGAGATGACTATACATATAAAGTTCCAGAAGATGAAGAATATGATGAGTCTAGATATGAGGAATTATTGAATTTACCAGAAAATGAAGTAATTGATCTAACAAAATATGAAAATTTGATTAGTGAATTGCAACAATATGAAGATAATGATGTTGATTCTGAAGTATTAAAAATTAATTTAGGAAAAATTACGGCTAATTCAACGTTAAAAAAGACTCTTAAATTTAGAGCTCAAAGTGATGAAACAAAGAAAGTTGAATTAAAAGCAACAGTTGGATATAGTGATATGATATCAGTAGAAACAAATACTGTATCAAATATAATTGAAAAAGTATATTTCGACACACAAATCGGTTCAAAATATAAGAGCCTCAAAGAAGGAGAAACATATTCTTTCCAAATCGCACTAAGATCATCTCAATATAATTATGAGCTTGAAAATGAAAGTGTTGATAATAGCAGAAAAAATACAGTTGTTACAATCACATTGCCAGATGAGCTAGAGTATGACTCTATAAAATTAACAAGATTTAATGAAGATACATTTGAAGAAGATGATATTACTTCAACAGCAAATGTCAAAGTAAGCGGCAGAAAAGTAACTGTAAAAGTCGGAGATGTAGATGGAGAGAGAGGCAAAACCTTAATTATAAACACAAAAGTTGGAAAACTAGCAAATGAAGTTTACAAAAAAGAGGTAACTATTACAAGTAATATAAAAGCTGACAATACAGAAACAGAGAACATTGATGATATATCAGTTACAATAAATAAACCAGGAATTAACGTTGCACAAACAGCCAATATTCCTACTGGAACAACAATATCAGCAGGAGAAAATTTTGCATACACATTTACTATACAAAATTTATCAGACATATATTTAAATGATGTAGAATTTACAGACGCATTACCTACAGAAGTAACATTTAAATATTTAGAGATTGTATATGAAGATGGCACAATTGATAGTAGTTTTGATATAAATAGTGATGGAAGTATAAATACAAAATTCTACTTATCTGCAGGACAAAAAGTAACAATAAATGTACATGTAGTAGCAAACTCAATAGACAATGATACAGAAATATCAAATAAAGCTAAGTTTAAAAATGAGGATATTGGAGAAGTAGAAACAAATTCAGTATCACACATAGTTAAACATTTTGAAAAAACAGATGTAAACGTAGATCCAGATGATACAAATAAGGAAACAAGAAAAGTAATAGGAACTGTATGGGTTGATGCTAATAAAGACGGAGTAAAAGATGCAAACGAACAAAGAGTTTCAGGAGTTAAAGTTTTATTATTAAATAATAATACAAGCAATATTGCAATGGATTCAAACAATGAACAATGCATAACAACAACTGGAACAGATGGTTCATACATGTTTAACAATGTACCACAAGGCAAATACAGTGTAATATTCTTCTATGATTCAGCAAATTATAGCCCTACAACATATAAAAAATCTGGAGTAAGTGATGAACAAAATTCAGACGCTATAGATAAAACAGTTAACTATGAAGGAAAAGATCAAATAGCAGCTGTTACAGAGGAAATAGTATTAGCAGATAAAAATCAATTCAATATTGATTTGGGTATAGTCGAAGACGCTAAATTTGATTTGAAACTAGATAAAGTTGTACAAGCAATAACAGTAAACAACGGAAAAAATACAAAAGAACATGTTTACAATAGTAAACTTGCAAAATTAGATTTTGAATCTAAATATGCAAATACATCATCAATGGTTGTTGAATATAAATTCACAATTACAAATGATGGTGGAATTGCAGGATATGTTAAGAAATTAGCAGATTATTTACCAGAAGAATTAAAATTCAATTCTGAATTGAATAAAGACTGGTATGAAGGTAAAGATGGAGTTATATATAATGCTTCACTTGCAAACACAATAATTAATCCAGGAGAAAGCAAAGAAGTAACATTAATATTAACAAAGAATATGAATGGTGACGATGATTTTGGATTAATAAATAACTCAGCGGAAATATATGAAACATCAAATGATTATGGTGCATTAGATATTGACTCAACACCTGGTAATAAGGCTACAAATGAAGATGACTACTCAACAGCAAATGTACTAACATCTGTAAAAACAGGTGACGTAGTAATTTATACTACATTAATAATCACGATAATTACAATAGTTGGAGTAGGAATTTACATGATAAAAAAGAAAGTATTAATATAGAAAGGAGATAGAGTAATGAAGAAAAATAAAACATTAAAAAAATGTTTAATAACAACAATAGCAACTGCAGCAATTTCAATAACAGCATTTTTTACTACAAGCAATGTCTCATTAGCATATGGAACTTGGCAAGGAAATGCGACTAGTGGTATGCCACAATTAAGCTATAGTGATTCTGGTCTATTTCCTCAAATATTAAAACAAAGAGCTTTTACGGGAAATGCAGATAATCAATTTCCATATGAAGCTTGGACAACGGATATGAGTACTGGTACAGTATATTGTAATGATGCTGGTAAAGCTGTAAGATATGGTGAATTCGATTCCGAGAAACATTATATAGATGAAATTGGTTATACAACAAGTAATGGATATGGATATTCGGCTTTTGAGAGAAAGGTAAAACAGTATTTATGGCAGGTGGCAAAAGAAGATGCAGACCGTGCAGGAAGAACATTTTTATTTGCAGTATGTAGCAATATACATTACGAACAAAAATATGGACCTGGAACCCAAGGCTCTGAAAAATGGGCAATTGAAAAAGACAAACCTATGATTTCGGTAAGGTATGGGGCTATAGTTGCAGGAAACCAAAACCTAGCAATTATGAGCGCACAATCTAAAGCCAGAAGCAAGTCTAAAGAACTTATGAAAGAGTTATTATCTAAATTAGGCGATTGGAAGACTCCAAAAGATACTGACGACGATACAACAAATCCAGCAAATAAACAAAAAGACTGGAATGGCGATGCAATATATGGTCCGGAAGTTGTTATAATGGAAACTCAAGACAGAGCAGAAGATCATTATAAACAGGTTGGATCTACAGAGGCCACAACAAATACACAACTATCTTTTGTATTAACTACAATGGAAAATGCTTATTCAGGAACAACTGGTTCAATACGTAATAGATATTCTCTATCAGATATTCAGACTGCACATTGGAAGGTTGCAGACTTAGATGGAATTATACCTAATGGAAACCATTTAACAAGCAATGGATTAACACTTTACAACAAAGCATTATCATACCAAAAGTTCTTGGATACATATATTAATGGCAATGGATATAAAGCACAGGTTCATGGTATTAAGAGTGATTCATATTCTTCTGGAACAAAAACAGGAAAACAAGACGAAGAAAATACTAACAGTGTTACAGAAGACCCTCAAGCAGAAGCACAGGTAATTGTAAACCAAGCAACTAAGAGCTATATTGTAGGACCTCTAAGCGTTACATACCCATATTATGAAGATATTTCATACATGAAGGCAATATATTTAGTAACAGATAAGGGAACTGATAACGAAAAAACATTAGTATATGATGAAAATACAGATGACTTTGAAATAGAATTTATTGGAGCAACTGTATCGGGTTCAAACGGATTGAAAAAGAAATATCCTGCATCAAATGCTAAATTCTACGTAAAATTCTCGGCTGAAAAAACAAATTATCCAAAAACAGTAAACATGTATGTGGACCTTGAATATCTTGAAAAATCAACTGTTAAATTTAATATATTAGATACAAAAGCAAATGTATACCAATATATTGGATATGTTGCAACAACAAGTTATAGCAAATACCGTTTAAGAGAAGGATACGGAATGGGAACAGTTAGATATGCATATGAACGTAAGACTTTATTTGGGTCATATGTAGCGTATAAAAAGTTGACTGTAAATTATCTTTCTTCTTCAAAAGGTGTAATTGTCGTACAACCATTCGTACAGATGACTGAATATCCAGTTAGAAGCCTACGTGCTCAACAGTTAAGGGTTGCTCTTGAAGGAAGCAGAACATATAACATATATACTGCAACAGTAAGTGCAAAACCAGACAGCAAAAAGCCAGATAAGCCAGATACACCAGACATAGACATTCCAATTAATTTAACATTCGAATTAGGCGGAAGAGTTTGGGTAGATGGCACAGTAGGAAAAGAAAATGATTATGATGGATTATTTAATAAGCAAACAGATACACCAATGTCAAATGTAAAAGTTTCACTATACCAAGTATCTGGATTAGATGGAAATCAATCAGGAAAATTTATTGCAGCAACAACAACAGATAATAATGGAGAATACTTATTCCAAAAACAAAATGCAATGTACCAATACTATGTAAAATTCACATATAATGGTCAATATTATCAACCAACAGTTTATAATGTAAACAGACAAGATTCAAACTGGGATAATACATCAAAAGGCTTAGACATATTAAAAGAAAGAGATACTTTCAATGCAAGCTTTAGAGAAATTGGTTCAGCTCCAAAGAATACAGTTACAACAAACAATCCAAGTGAAATGCATACAAGAGATGAACTTGAAAAAGCTGGAACAATTGATAAGTTTGGAAACATAAAGGGAGAAGTAAGTTCAAATGGAGAAAGAAAGTCTAAAGACGAATATGTAAATCAATCTATGATGGATGCGTATACATGTAATGGAACATCAACCAAAGATTTATATCCAGGATTCCAAGTATTTGTAACAGAAGATTTCTTAAATGCAAAATCAAATACTGCACAAGTATTGAAATTTGTAGCAGCACAAAAAATTGAAACATTGTACAAGAATCCAGATGTAATGCATCATATTAACTTAGGATTAGTTCTAAGAGAACAATTAGACTTAGCCTTAAGAAAAGATGTATACAAAGCAACATTAGAGATTAATGGAAAAACACAAGTGTATACATATAATAAGAGAGATGGATTAGAAACAGACGCAGCTGGAAACTCTTACTGGGAGGTCAAGACAAGACTTTCAGATGCAAGTTACTATGGAAATGATTATTCAAGAGAGCTATACAGAGAAGATTATGATTACAAAGTAGATAATTATTCAATAGTAGATAATGCTACTACATTAGAAAATTTAGGATTATCTGAGGATTCTGAATTGAAAGTATATGTAACATATAAATTTACAATACGTAATAGGTCAGAAAATATCGCAGCAGCTGTAACAGAAGTTGTGGATTACTATGATGCGGATTACGCATATGTACAAGACCGCTCATATTTAGGAGATAATAACGGAAATAAGATCGGAAATGTATATTTGAAAGATGCTAGTAGATATGGGGTAGAAACTCAAACTACAATAGCCGGATATAAGAACTTATATATTACAGGTGATCAAAGCTACAGTAATGCAACAAATGATGCTGTAACAAGCAACATGTTCCCATTATCAGACCCAGATGACAACAAAGATGTATACTTCTATGTAACATTTATGGTAAACAAAGATGCTGCAAGAAACATACTTCTAGATGAAGATGTTGCAAGTGGAACAGCCAAGGGTGTTGGTAAAGAAAACATTGCGGAAATTAATGGTTACAAATCATATTATGGCCAAAAAGCAAAAGCTCCAAATACAGGCAATTCACAAACACAACAAGAATATAAGACTGGAGATATAGCAGGTATAGCAGATTGCAACTCTACACCAGGTAACCTAAACCCAACAGATGTACCAAAAGACGGAGTAATCAAGTATGAAAACTTCGAAAATGATACAGATAAAGCTCCAAATATTAGAATTATTCTAAACAGAGATAACTTAAGAACAGTAGAAGGAACGGTATTTGAGGATACTAGAAATGTAGATGAACAAAATGCAAGAGTCGGAGATGGACTAAAAGACAATGAAACCGGAATAAACGGTGTAAGAGTACAATTAGTTGAGTTAAGACAAGGAAAAGACGGAAAAATATATGAGTATATATGGAAAGAAGTTCTTTCTGGAAACACTGATTCAACAACACCAATTATAAACAACAGTGGTTTAGTACCAAATTATACAATAGACACTGCAAATGCAGATGGTAAATACAAATTTACATCATTTGCACCAGGTAACTACATTGTAAGATTTATATATGGTTCTGGTGAAAGCACAGTTCTCGGAACAACGTATACAAATTATAACAATGGAAACGAAGAAGAAAATCCTGTAACAAACTTATATGCTTCACAAGAAGGGTATAAGAAGAAAACAGAAGGAAGTGGATACTCTGCTTCATCTGCAAACATAGGATTAAACAAGAATTCTTATAATGGTCAAGACTATAAATCAACTTCATATCAAGTTGGTGTAAACAATGGCTCAGGAGCATACACGAACAATAAAACAGGTTCATATGAATATAACTTTAGAGAAGCAGACAAAGGACAATATTCAGATGCCAAAGATATAATGAACAAGGATGATAATGTTGTAAATGTTGCACCAAATGCAGATTACTTAGTAAACTGCAACAATGCAAGAAAAAATGTTGAGGCTTACTCTAATGGAGATATGACAAACAACTTAGCAGAAATATTAGCTTCTTATGAAAGCATACCAGAATATAATGGTACAAAATATACTGCTGAAGAAATGAAAAACTTGTTAAATGAATTTATGAAAAATACATATATGATTGCAGAATCTGGAAAAATAGATGTGAACTTCGAATATAACAGAAATGGTGAAGAACCTGGAGTAACAAATACATCTGGTACAGGACATGACAATATAGGTAAAGAAAATTATCAAATGGCTGGCTACTATGTATTAAAAGACTTAGATTTAGGTTTAGTACAAAGACCAAAGGCACAGCTTAAAGTTACAAAACAAATTACAAATGTTAAATTAACACTTGCAAACAATAGCACATTATTCGATGCATCGGCTAGAGCAACAAACGTATTATGGATAGATCATAAAGCACATGGACAAGATACAGATAACGTGTACAGTACAGACAAGAACTACAACAATAGTTTAATGCTAAACCCAGTAGTAAGACAAAACTCTACAAATAAAGGTAAAGTACAACTAACGATGGATGAAGAATTGATGCATGGTTCAACACTTCAAATAACATATGCTATAACAGTAGCAAACGTTGGTGAAGTTGACTATAATGAAGAACAATTCTACTACACGGGAAAAGTTGCAGACACAAGCACAATAGTAAAAACAGATCCAAAAGTTTTAGTTGACTATGTTGGAACACAAGTAAATGATTACAATTCAAACGATGATAACACGTCAACAAGAAATAACTTACAATTTAACAAGGCTCAAAACCAAAATTGGAATACAATTTCAAGTGCAGACTTGTTAAACAATGGATT
>ULRE01063297.1_pt1 | contig 10405 bp, 6 predicted proteins | sample 1955141 | NCBI WGS metagenome assembly ULRE01 (sample SAMEA4835674, study PRJEB28245) | human gut metagenome | biome: gut microbiome; material: fecal sample | place: Denmark | collected 2008
TTGAGAGAAAATTTGGTCTTGACTTCCGCCCCGTTCTGGGTTACACTCTCACCCGTAGAGCGAATGCCATCTCCCACCGAGGCCATGTAGCCGTAGGTCTGGAGAAACGCATTTGCTCTTTTTTCATCGTACAGGACAAACTCGTTCCCGCTGTCGATCTGGTTCTTAATCCATTCCGCCGGGTGCTCCAGGCCGTACAGGCTGTTGATGACATTGACAGGCTTGCGGTCCATATCGGTCCCGCGCTCCAGCGCTGCCAGCAGCGTGTAGCCGTCGCCGTCGATGTCGTTCAGAACGATACCGGCCCGGTCTCCGCTCCCAAAGGAGAACAGAGGGGAAGCCAGGTTGCCCATAAGGTTTTTCAGAACGCGGCGGGGGATGTTGTGCTTCTTCTGGGTGGATTTGCGGAAGTCTCCGATGGTCATAGCCAGGGGCAGCGCATCAAAGCCGGACTTCTCCAGCACCGCAGGGGTCACTCCAAAGTAGAACGCATCGCTGGAGGCCATCTTCCCGTCGTAAAACATCTTGAGCTGCTGGGCCAGCGTCATTTGAGAGGTCCGTTTGATAGAGAATTTTGTGCCGCCGTCCGTCTGGGCGGCGTTTTTGTTTGCCGTCTGCTCGCTGGTCGCTTTCAGTGCCTCCTCCCAGAGGCGGGCCGCTTCCTCCAGGGTGTCGATGCTCACACCGTAGGCGTTGGCGGCGGCCTGGTTCTGCGCGGTCTTGTTGCCCTTGAACAGAGACTTGACCTTGCGGATGAAGTCCCGCACGGCGTCCAGCAGCCTCCGGGCCACGCTGCGGTTTTCCTTTGCCAGGGTCTCAAACCTGGCCGGGTCAACCGTCAGCGCCTCGGTGAAGTCGGCGGCGATCTCGTCCATGGCCTGCTCCGTGGAGAGGTTCACGCCTGCCTCGGCGTAGCGGCTCTTGTACTGCTCCACGATGGAGGCGGTAGAGCCGTCCCGCTCGGTCAGCGCGGACATGGCATAGTCGCGGTACTTCCGGTATGCCTCCGGGGCCATCTCCTGCATCCGGTGGGTGATCTCGTGCTTTGCCACCACGGTGCCGGGGTTCTCGGCGTCGTTGGCAATGTGGATGATGCCGTTGCTGTACCATCCGTTTGCGCCGCCCTTGCCGGTGGCCTCTGCCATCTGGATTTTCACCCCGGCGGCACGGGCCAGGCCGTCGTAGAAGCGCACGGTCTCCTTGGGCAGGCTGGCGGAATGTTCGGACTGCACGAAGCCCGCCTCGTCGCCGTACACCGTGGCGCTCTTGACACCCTCCCGCTCCAGGGCCAGGGAGGCCGCCGCATCGTTCCGCCCGGCGGAGTAGGCCGCGAAGCGCTGTGCCTGGTTGAGCTGCGCGGCATAGCGGCTCTGCACCTTGTCCATGTCGATGCCGGAGATGCCTGCCTCGTAGTAGGAGGCGAAGCCTGCGTAGTAGTCGTCGGCCCGCACGCTGCCGTCATAGCTGGCGGAGAGGGCCTTGGCCCCGTTCTCCCCCAGGCTGGCCGCAGCGTCCCGCACGCGGCGGATGTCATACGCCTGCTGCGCCGCAGGGCGCTGCTGCTCCACCTGCATGGCGGGGCGCACGGCCTCCTGCGTGGCCGTCTGCCGGGCTTCCGTTGCGGCGGGGGCAGTTTCCCTCGCGTTCGTAGAAACGTCGCTCTGCGTCCTTGCAAGGGCCGCCACGGCGTTCTTGACGGCCTTGCGCTGCTGGGACTTGCTCATGTCCTCGCTGATGTTCAGCCCCGCCTCCTGCGTCAGCGTGTTGATGGCGGTGGGGTTGCTCAAAATGTCGATGGCGGTGTTGTTGGTCACGCGGCCCTTCTGGGTCACTTCCTCGGCGGCCCGCAGCAGCAGGTCGCCGCTGCCGTCCTCCGCGTCGATGGCCTGCACGTTGGCCTGGTACAGCCGCCCGATTTCTGCGTTGGTGAGGGTCTGCCCGGCGTCGAGTTTCTGCTGGAGCTGCACGGCCAGCTTGTAGCTCTGGGTGCTGGGGTCGCTTGCAAGCCCTTCCTGGATGGTGGCCTGCACCACGTCGTCGCCCATCGCCTGGAACTCCGCGCCGGTGCGCCGTGCGCCGTATTCATTCAGCCCTGCGTTGATGGCGATGCCCGCGCCGGACATCACGCCGCCGGAGACAGCGCCGCCCAGGAAGTCCAGGCCCATGTTCTCCGCCTGGTCCCGGACGGCCCGCCAGAACGCCTCCTTCTCGGTCATGCCCTCGGCCTCGTAGGCGTCGATGGAGGTCTGCCACTCGCTCTTGTCCTTGGAAATGAGCACGTCGGCCACCAGGTTGATGATGTCGCTGCCCACTTCCTCGCTGCCCTCGGCCAGGGTGTTTTTGAGAAAGTAGCCCATGGCGCTCTTGGTGAGCGCGGTTTTGTCCAGCAGGGCATCCAGGCTGACCTTCTCGGTGATGATCTCCGCCGCGCCTGCGATGGTGCCCAGGGCGAACGCCTGGTTATCGGACAGGCCCCGGTCCTTTGCGGAGATGGTAGCATCCGCCGCCGCGCCGGTGCCCATGATGGCAAGGGAGAGCGCCTGGTTGCCGCCGGTGATGGCGGTATTCAGCAGGAAGTCGCCCATGCTCATGCCGGTCTGGTAGGCGAAGCTGCCCACACCGCCCCAGTTGTCCTCCACGATGGTGTTCACCTCGTCGCGGATGGCGCTGTTGATGTAGCTGAACTTGTTGTAGCCTGCGTTCTGGTCGATTTCCCCGTCGGAGAGGTAATCTGCCGCCTGGCCCAGGTAGGAAAGGCCCTTGAGAGGGCTTTCCAGCACGCTGAACGCAGAGGACCCCACCGGGTGCTCCTTGGCGTAGGCGGCCCATTCCTCCTCTGCCTTGGCCCGCTGGCGGTAGTTGAGGTCGCTGGTCAGGTAGTCGATGTAGGCGTAGGCGTTCTTGTGCTCCGCGTCGCCGTTGGCGCTGTCCTGGGCGTACAGGTAGTTGAAGGTGGCGATCTCGTCATCCGTCATCTCCCGCCGCTCGCTGTTGTCCAGGCCCAGCAGGGACGCGTTGCTCTGAATGTCGGAGAGCATCTGGCGGCTGCGGGCCTCCTCGTTGCGGTTGATGTAGTCGTAGGCGATGTCGTCAAAGCCGCTGTTGGAGTAGGTCCCGCTCCATGCGTTGAATTTCTCCTGGCCGTTGGCCGTGCTCTTGTACTGGCTTTTCTCTGCAAAATCGGGTTTCTCCGCCAGCGCGGCATACTCCTTGCCCCGCTGGTAGGTGTTGTAGTCGTTCTCGTCCTTGAACTGGGACCAGAAGTCATACTCGCTGTTCAGCCCGCCCCGCAGCTCCTCCAGGTACTTGCTGCCCTGGTCCAGGGTGGATAGGACGCCGTTCACGGCATCCTCTCCGTATATCTCCCGGTTGTCCTGGAAGTAGGTGCGGTAGGCGTTGGCCCTGTTCTGCATCACGCTGATGCGGGCGTCGTTGTCATCCCGGTACTTCCCAAAGTCTGCGGCACTCTGGAATTTGCCGTCCCGGCTCTGGTAGTCGCTGCCCAACTGGCTGGAGAGGCCGTTCACGCTCTCCAGCCAGGAATTGAAGCCCTGGGCCTTGTCCGCCTCGTATCTGCCGCTGCCGCCGTAGGCATCCTTGCCGTACTGCTGGTCGATGACGGCCCGGCGTTCTGCGGCTTTGTTCCGCAGAAAGTTGCTCGCCCGCGTTACGGTGCCGTCGTCATTCTTGCCCAGAGGGGTCTTGTCGCTGCTCTGGATGCTCTCGGCCTGCTGCCGCGCCGCCGTCCGCTTCTTCAAAAAATCGCTTGCGCTTGCCATAGGGCCGCCTCCTTACTTCTTATTGCCGTTCCACTTGTAGGTGTAGGTGTTGGTCGCGCTGTCGTAGGTCTCGATGACCTTTCCGCTGTTGACGTAGTTCTCCACCTCGTCGTAGGTGAAGCGGCCATGGCCGGGAATATAAATCCAGCTATCCCCGTGCCGGTTGCCGATCTGGGCGTCGCTGCCGCTGTTTCCGCTGCCGCCCTGGTTTTTCATCCAGTCGGCGTAATACCCGGCCAGTTTTCCGGCCTGGGTGGTGTTGTACCCGGCGGACAGCAGCCAGGCGTATGCGTCGCCCTCGCTGCGGATGCCCGCCTTGTACATTCCTGCGTACACGTCCTCGCTGGCGCTTGAGCCGCCGCTCTTGCTTCCGCCGGAGCTGCCGCCTCTGGAGGACCCGCCGCCGGAGCGGGCGGATGCCTGCGCCTTGTTGTATGCGCTCTTGAGGCCCGCGATCTCCTGGTCCGTGTACCCCAGGGCCTTGTAGCCGGAGAAGTCGCCGCCCGCCGCGAGGGTCTGGGCCTTTGCCAGCGCCCGGTTGTACTCCGTCTCGTCCTTGTAGGTCTCCCGGTTGTAGGCGGTCTCGTCCTCGTAGCGCTTGTCCGCGATCTGGTCCCGGCCCACGGAATAGTTCCACTCGTTGTTGTAGCGCTCGTCGCTGATATTGTCCCGATGCACGCCGTAGTCGAAGCTCCGGTCCGTGTTGTACTGGGCCAGGAGGTCGGCGTACTTTGCGTAGTCGCCCTGCTCCAGGGCCACCAGCATTTCCAGGTTTGCCCTCTGGGTGTTGCCCTCGTCCTGGTACATGGAGTAGGCAAGCTGTTTCAGCTCCGGGATTTTATCGGCCAGCGCCCCCATGTAGTTGTCATAGGTCTGCTGCGCTGCGCTGCCCGCATAGCTGCTTGCAAGGCCGCCTGTGCGGGCGCTGACCTGCCCCAGGGTGTCCTGCATCGCCCGCTCGCCGCTGCGCGTGTAGCTCTCCTTGTACTGCTGATAGGTGGGGTCCTTCTCCGGGTCGTAGCTGAACGCCTCCCGGTTAAGGATTTGGCGGGTTAGGTCGTCGATCTGGTTCTGGTAGCGGCTGGTGTAGGTGGGGGCCGCCTCGTAGGAGAAGCCGCCGCCTCCGTTTCCTCGTCCGCCGCCGCCCATCTCCAGGGGGATGTAGCGGCTGCCGTCGCTGTCGCCGGAATAGCCGTAGTTGCTGCGGATGCGCTCCACATAGTCGTGGGCGTCTGCCCAGGTCGTTTTGCCTGCCGCCGCTGCCGCCCGGACCTCCGCCGCGCTCCGCAGCTCGTCATTGGAAAAATGCTCCTGGTCATATACGCTGCCGCCGTAGCTGCCCCGGTCGCTGCCGCCGCCGCCCACCGTGTCGGCGCTTGGCGCGGCGGCCTTGCCGGTCTTGCTCCCGGTCTTGATGGCGCTGGTGGCATAGCCGTTCTTGTTATAGCTGATGTTGTAGCCGCCCTTGGAGACGGTCTTGCCCGCCAGGTCTTTGTTCCTGGACATATCGGGTTTTGCCATGTCGGATTACCTCCTCTTTCAGTTGGTTTTCTGCTCCAGCGCCGTCACGCGGGCTGCCAGCTTGTTGTACTCGCTGCCCAGTGTGCTCACGCTCTGCTGCACCCCGGAGAGGGTGGTTTGCAGGCTGGAGACCTTGCTGTTCAGCCCCTCCACACTGGTCTGTATGGCGGTCATGCTCTTTTGAAGCTGCCCCAGCATGAAGTCCAGATTTTCTTGCAGGTTTCTGGTGTAGTTGCACAGAGATTTTACGGTCCCGTTCACGTCGTTGCGGTCAAACGAAGGAGGGGAGCCGGGGAGGGTGGTTGCCATGACCTGTCACCCCCTTAATATTCGCTGCCCAGGGCGAACTCCCGGATGATGCTCTTGACCAGGCATCCGCCCTTGCCGGACAGCCGGATGCGGAAGTTGTCGCACCGCACCGGCAGGATGGGGACTTGCAGGGTCTTGGCCCGCTCGTTGTGGGTGGAGAACACCTGCCGGAAGGGCTTGCCGTCCGTGCTGATCTCCACCTTGAGCCAGGCCCCGGCATCCAGGTCCGCCCGCAGGTACAGCTTGGAATAGCACTTGCGCCCGTGGCTCGTCTCGTCCATCTGGCACAGCGTTGCGCTCCAGTTCACCAGGCCCTCCTCGGAGTAGTCCTGCCCGGTGGTCATCAGCTTGCCCGTGGCCCCGTCCAGGAAGTAGAGCGTCCCGTCCAGATAGGCCCAGTCCAGCGCGTGGGTCGCGTCCTCCCGCAGCCAGATGGCCCGCAGCGTATCAAAGACGTACAGCTCCCAGTCGCCCTTCTCCGTCCGCATGGAGATGTAGTAGCGCTCGCCGTCCGTGCCGCCCACCGCGTCGAAGAAGCGCCGGGTCCCGAAGTTCTCCGTCAGCAGCTCCGGGGTCCCGCCGGAGTAGGCGTACACGCCGTTGCGGCCCTTGTAGAACAGCGTCTCATTGATGACGGCCAGGGACTTCTCGCTGCCCTTCTGGATGCCGGGCACCGTGTAGGTGTAGATTTCATACTGCGCCGGATAGCTGCCCAGGACCTTGTGCAGGCAATTCTCTTTCCAGAACAGCACCGTGCTGGAGTAGGCGATGCACCCGGTGAACTCGCCCTCCGTGCCCACGGCCACGGCGTAGCTGTCCGTGGACACCCCGTCGTAGACGTAGAAGTTGGTCGGGTCGCCCAGGGCGCTGGCGTAGATGGTCTTGCCCTCCGCGCCCCAGATGCGGTTATCGCACTCGCAGATGCACGTCAGGTCCGGCACCTTCCGCTCCAGCATCACCGTCCCGGCCTCCACGCCGGTCTTGGTGAAGATGTCCTTGGTGAAGGTCAGCTTCCGCGCCTCCAGGGAGCGGATGATGTGGCTGCCGTTGTTCGCGGCGCAGGTCGTACAGCCGGAGATTTCGATTGCGTCTCCGGCCTTGAAAAGCTCGTCGAAGCCTGGGTATTTGTGCAGCGCCGCCGTGTGCAGCAGATAGGTGATCTGGTAGGTCCCGTCGCTCTGCTTTGCGCTGCTCTGTACCACCATGTACTCCTTGGAGCTGTCGCAGTCGTATTGAATGTAATCGCCCGCCTTGAGCTTGTCTGGGGTCCCTGCGGTCCCGCCGCTCATAGTCAGCGCTCCCGTGGTCTTGTTCACGCTGGCCCCGGTGTAGGCGGTGATGGATGTGTCGGCGGCCACGCTGCCCTTGGTCTCTGCGTTTTCCGCCGCCTGGTCGATGTAGCTCTGCTCCGGCACGGTCAGGGTGTTGGCCGTGAAGGTCACGTCGCCGGGGAAGCCGGGGTATTCCGCCGCCAGCATCCCAAACTTCTCTGCCTCCGTGTCGTAGTAGACCTTATCGGGGAAAATGACGATTTTGGTGTTGATGGTGGCAAACTGCTTTTCGCCCGCAGTCACATGGCCCACCACCTTGCCGTCATAGAGAAAGTCGGTCCCGTCCACCACGCACAGCTTCCCCCGTGCGTACAGCCCCGTGGGGCTGGTGTAGGTCCCGGCGGTCTTGCGCCCGTCCCGCTGACTGAGGCACGGGAAGCGGGCGGAGGAGAGGCCCCAGCTCTCTGCCAGCTCGCCGTCCCCGGCCCCCTGGCCGTAGTTCAGCCCGGCAAAGGCGATGATCTGCTTGCGGTTCTTGCCGGTCGCCGCCGTCATGTATGGCAGGTTCATCTCGCCCCTCCTCCTAAAATAGCCCCGTCAGACCCCCGCCGCCGATGGGCAGGTGCCTGCGGTGATACTGTTTCCGCCATTCGTCCAGCGCTGCGTTGTACGCCAGGGCGGAGTTGTTGTAGTTGTCGGCCTCCCGGTTGTAGAAGTCCACCTTGCTCATAAGGTACAGGTCGTACAGCCCGTCGTAGGGGGCCTCCACCAGCAGGGGCTTGTCCCCGTCCTCCGGGAACGCCTTGGGAAAGTCCGGCAGGTCGGTCCAGCCGCACGCCGGACATAGGTTGCTGTCCATCACCCGGTCATAGGTGATCTCCGTCCCGCCGCAGGTGGGACAGACGGCGACGGGTCCCTTGGCCCCGCGCCCGCTCGTGAGCTGGTGCCGCAGGATGGTCTCCCGGTAGAGCTGTCCGTCCAGCTCCAGCAGCCACGCCGCCTTGGTCTCGTCGTCGATGGCGTCCGGCCTCGCCCGGTTCACCCGTTCGATAACTTCATTGATGCTCGGCATACCGCCGCCTCCTCTCATAGAATTTGCCGGGCAGCGGCACGCCGCCGCCCGGCTTTCTGGGTGCTTCTCTTACACCGCGCGGACCCACAGGCCGTTGTTCTTCACATACAACCCGCCGTCGTTGCCAGGCACGCTCTCAACCGTGTAGCATCCATCGCTGTCTTTGCTGTCAGATACAACGATAGAAGATTTAAGATTAAAAGCGGGACGCGGCGCGAAGTAGGCGTTGTACACGTAGTAGTAGTTCACGGTGCCGTCGGTGAGGATGAGGTACGCGTAGAAGCCATTCGAGTACGGGGAGCGCAGGCCCCAGTTGACGGCGGTCGCCGTCTCGTCCAGATAGGCGATGCGCTTTGCGTTGTCGGAGAAATAGCTGAACGCCTTGCCCTCCGTCTGCCAGCCGCTCACGCCCGCCTCCGTGCAGGAGATGGCAAAGCCCTTGCGGTAGATCGTGTGCAGCGTCGCCACCTGGTTGCCCTCCGCCACCACAATGGGGACGGGGACCAGGCACTCCCGGATTTTCTCGTCCAGCTTCAGCGGCCAGATGCCGTCACAGAAGTTGTCCAGGGTGCAGCCGAAGTAACGGTTTTTGTAGCCGTTGCTGTCAGAGGCGTTCCATGCGATCTCACCGAAAGCATCCTTGCGGATAAGGGTCACGCCCGTGCCGGTGCCGTAGTGGTCATTGTCCAGCTTGATGAACTTGGTGGGCTTGCTGTTTTCCGCCAGCTTCACCAGGCTGCCGTTTGCCAGATTGGAAAGTAACTGTCCCATATCGTTTTGTTCTCCTTTCGTCAGGTCCGGGCCGGGCAGCGGGGATGCCCGCCGCCCGCCTGGCCTCGTCTGCGCGGTCCAGAGCCATCAACAACCTGGACCGCATTTCTCTGCGGAGCTGCTTTGTGTCGCCGTGCTTGGCGTGTGCCTCCCAGGCAGTAAAGCTCTCCATGATTTTCTCCCGCGACACCTCGCCCGCTGCGTACTGCTTCTCCCACAGCCGGATGCGTCGTTTCATCCGCTTGATGGAGGAGTAGCGCAGCTTGCTGACCACCTGGCCCGTCCGGGTCAGATAGGTGTGGAAGCCGCAGAAGTCGATGCCGTTTTGCAAGGGGAAGATGTTGGTCTTGTCGTTCAGCTCCAGGCCCAGCTTGGCAAATTCAAGCCTTGCAAGGCGCAGAGCCTCAACCGCTGTCGCCTTATCCGGGCAGATCACATACCAGTCGTCCATATACATCCCTGCCAGCGGCAGGTGCAGCTTCTCGCCCACATAGTGCATGAAGGAGCTGACGTAGAACACCGCGTAGATGTGGCTCGTCTGGTGTCCCAGGGCCAGGCCCTCGTCCACGGCGTCGATGTATCGCCACATCAGCGCCCGGATGTCCGGGTCGGGAAACCGGGGTTCCAGCGCGGCCTTGAGCCGCCGGTGGTCGATGCTCTGGAAGAAGTGGCGGATGTCGCCCTTGATGACCCAGCCCTCGGCGTAGTCCCATTCCTCCATGGGCCGGTGGGGCAGACCGGCGGCCTTGCGTGCTGCCTCGTCCGCGCCCTTCCGCCGCAGGAAATAGGTCCTCATGTGCCGTTTCAGCATCTCCAGCCCGTAGTGGGTCCCCTTGCCGTACTGGGCCGCGTAGGTGTTCAGCGTGAAGCTCCGGGCCAGCTCGTCGTAGACGATGTAATCCGTGAGCGCGTGTTGCACCACCTTGTCCCGGAACGTCGGGGCCTGGATAAGCCGCTTTTTGGGTTCGTAGATATAGAACGCGTCCAGCGGGTCCGGCTGGTGCGTCCCTTGCAAAAGCGATTTTGAGAGTATCAGCAGTTCCTCGATTGCGCTGTACTCAAAGGGTGCCGTACTCTTTTTGCCCCTCTTGCACCGTCTGGCCCGGTGGTAGGCCGTCCATAGGGTGTCAAAGGAGCATAGTTCCTGATAGGTCATATCACACATCCTTGCTTGGTTTCGGATGGTGGAGCGCAGGTCCGGCATCGCTGATAGCGGCCAGTATCTCCCTCCGCCGGAGGTGTCCGGGGCTTTCCCCGGTAGCGAGCCTGGCAGCGTCGGTGCCATGTGTTTATCCCCCGTGTTCATGTCCACGGACGACGGGATATAGCCTCCTTTGATGATGGGCCTCTGCTTTCGCCGCAAGGGCTACTTGTACACGGTAATTCCATCAGAGCGGGACGCGGCGCGAAGTTGGCGTTGTACACGTTGTTGTTGTTCACGGTGCCGTCGGTGTTGATGTTGTACGCGTTGTTGTCATTCGAGTTCGGGGAGCGCAGGCCCCAGTTGACGGCGCGAACAGGCTATACCCCAATGAAAGGCAGCTATCGCCGCCGAACATCCTCTCTCGCCTGGGCAGCGCGGCTCCGGTCCTTCTCGTACCAGGCGGCGCACATATAGCGCACCGTCATCACCGCCTTGCTCCAGGTCGCGGCCTTTTGGCCGCTCACGCCGGGGGATTGCT
>ULRE01018099.1_pt1 | contig 10330 bp, 9 predicted proteins | sample 1955141 | NCBI WGS metagenome assembly ULRE01 (sample SAMEA4835674, study PRJEB28245) | human gut metagenome | biome: gut microbiome; material: fecal sample | place: Denmark | collected 2008
CGCTTTAAGAAACCCCGCCGTTTTCATCCGGCGGGGTTTTGTTTTCAATTTATATCTCTTTACCTTTGTGATAGCTGAATGTTTTTCTGTTTCTTTTATTGTTGCGTTTGGACGGGTCACGATTGCCGCGTTCCGGATTTTGGTCATATTCGGCGGTTGAAGGGGAATTGACCCGTTTTTCCTGCTGCCGCATAAATCTTTCGGTTTTGGCGAGTTTTTCTTCCATCTGCGTTGATTCGATGAAGACTTTTTCGGTATGTGTCCGTTCTTCTGCTTTGGGCCCTTGGCCGAATTTGGTTCCTTTTTCGGGGACTATTTCCCGGCCCATTTTTTGCAGCGCCTTTTTGGCCGCTTCGTTATGTTTGGTCAGGTATTGGCGGCAGCCGGGCGGTATGCTTTGCAGATGTTCGGCTTCCAAATTGATGACGCCGGGCGGGTTCTTTAATTTCATTTTAAATTGCAGAGCGGCGGCCAGCAGTTTGTCACGGAATTCCGGCGTACGAATATTGTTGAATTCAATGGTGTCGGCTCCGTTGTCGCGGGCGGCTTTGACCAAGGCGTAAAAGTAGTCGTAGCTGAGCGGTTTGCCGGCTTCGGGGTTTTTGACGGTGACGTCGATTTTATCCGGCTGCGGCGCTTTTTTCACCATATAGACAGCGCCGGCATCGCCGCGTTTGCGGGCAATCGGGCTCAACGGGCGGACTTCGATTTCCACGGACGCAGGTTCCCGGTTTTCATCGGTTTGCACCCGAACTTCTTTAATTTCGCGTTTGGGTTCTCCGGTTTTTTTATCAACGGCGGTTTCGCACCATTTTTTCAGTGAAGCGGGATAGCCCTTAATCCATGAGGGTTCTTCGGAGTGATCGGAAGCTTCGGGTTTTTCTTTCTTTTCGGGAGCGGTTTCTTTTGCCGGGGCCGGCGGTGTGTCTTCCTTTGGGGCCGTTTTGTTTTTTTGCTCGCGACGGGCAAGCAGCTCATCTATTCTGCGGGCGGTGTCGTTTTCCTGCCGCGTATTGGATTCGTTTGATTCGGCAGTCCGGGAGGCAGGCGTTTGTCTTTCTCTGGATTGCGGAAGTTCGGGCAATTCTTCGCTGATGCTGAAGATTTTGATTTTGGGAGCAGGGCGCAGTTCCTCGGTTTGGGACAGGGGCGGCTGTCCGGAAACGAAAGAATCCGTGTATGCGTCTTCAAAAGTCGGATTATGCTTGTCAAAAGAAAATTCAATCTGCGGCGTTTCGGCTTCCAGTTCTTTTTCGTTAAGCGAAATGATCCCCCTTTCGCTCAGAATGCCGATTTTATCCAGGTTCAGTTTATTGTCATCGCCGATGATTTCTTCCAAAGCTTTTTCGTCGTTAATGACGTAGTTCAGCTGTTGCAGCCGTTCCTTTATTTTCCGGAGGGTTGCCTGCCGCTTGTCCGTGTTCGGTGAGGCAGCTTTGCGGGTGGCCGCGTCGGCTTGTTTGCGATATTGGTTTTCCCTTTCGGCTTTGGATAGAACTTTCATGTGCCAATCGTCCTGATGGTTAGATATGAGATAATACTATCATAAAAAAATAATTTTGTCTAATTTTTTCTACATGCTGCAGAGTTTGTTCAGACTGGCAGGGGTGACGGCCTGAAGATAAGGATTGCAGTGTTTTTCCAGACCGAGGGTTACCGGTGCGACCGGTTTTCCCTGTTTGATTTTGCCCATGGCCTCTTCCACATATTGTTTAAGCAGCTGGCTGTTGGGGTTGAAGTATTGAGCGAAGCCGATGCCGTGAATGGTATATTCATGACCGGGATAGAATTTGACGTCGTTCGGGAGTTCTTTGATTTTATTCAGTGTGGCAAACATTTGTTCGGCGCTGCCTTCAAACAGACCGCCGATGCAAAGGTTAAACAGCGTGTCGCCGGTGAAGAGGGCTTTAGCTTCAGGAAAATACAACAGAATATGGCCGATGGTATGGCCGTCAGCGCGGATAATTTCGGCGCGGGAGCTGCCGAGGCTGAACGTATCTCCGTCATTCAGGCCGATGTCTATGCCCGGAATACGGTTGAGGTCAGCTGCTCCGCCGACAACCTGTGCGCCGTAAAGCGCTTTCAGTTCCAGGTTGGCGTCGGTATGGTCGTAATGGTGATGGGTGTTGAAGATATATTGCGGTTTGATGCCCAATTCTTTGCATCTGGCAATAATCGGCGCCGCTTCGGAGGGGTCAACCACGGCGCTTTGTCCCGTTTCTTCATCGGTGAGCAGCCAGGCGTAATTGTCCATGGTGCCGGCCCGGCACAGAACTGGTTCAATTCTTAAGTTACTCATGCTTGTTTCTCCGTCAGTGTCTTATTTATAAATAGTCATCGGGGTTAATTTCATCAATCTGTTCCGGTGAAATATATTGTTCGGCGTAGTCCAAGTAAACTTTGCTGGTGATGAAAACCTTGTAAAGGTCGGGATCGATATGTCCGTTGTTTTTCATGTCGCGCATAATGGCCAGAACTTCCGAGAGTTTTTTCGGCTCTTTATATGGGCGGTCGTTGGCGGTAAGCGCTTCAAAAATGTCGGCAATGGCCATAATTTTGGCAGGAATGGACATTTGGTCGCCGGTGAGGCCGTTGGGATAGCCTTTGCCGTCTATGCGCTCGTGGTGGGCGCCGGCATATTCAACGACTTTTGAGAGTTCTTTAGGGAAAGGCAGAGCCTTGAGCATATCGATGGTGACAACAATGTGTTCGTTGATCTTTTCCCGTTCCTCTTTGTTGATGGTTCCGTGCGGGATTTTCAGGTTATAGAGTTCGCCGCGGTTATATTGGTCAAAGAGCAGGTCGCCCCGGTCCTGAAGAAGATTTTCAACACCCGGCTGTTCGTAAATTTCAGGGTTTTTGATGTGGTCGCGTTCTGCCCAGGAGAGCCCTTTCATACGGTTGAAGTAACGGGTGAAGGTGATGCGGGAAATCCTGTCCAGTTCGGCAAAGTCGCGTTCGGTCATGTCTTTATCGCCGATGTTGCACTGGGCGATAAAATCGTAATCTTTTTCCAGCTGTCTGACTTTGGCGACAAATTCGGCTTGCAGGTTCTCCGGCGTGTCCGTATCGGCCAGGCGCTTTTTCAGGTAGTCGATATGTGCGTCGCGGCGCAGAATCTCAAAGCGGCTGCGTATTTCATGAATGCGGTTGTAGATGGTTTCCAGCTTGGTGGCTTTGTCAACGATATATTCCGGTGTTGTGACTTTGCCGCAATCATGCAGCCAGGAGGCAATATGCAGCGTGTACCAGTCGTCGCCGCTCATTTCAAAGTCACGCAGCGGGCCGCTGTCTTCCTGAACGGCGGCGGTAGCCAGCAGGCGGGCAATAACGGGCACGCGCTGGCAGTGGGCTCCGGTATAAGGCGATTTGGCGTCAATGGCCCGGGCCAGAACTTCAATGAAAGATTCCAGCAGCTGTCCGTAGGCCTCATTAAGCATTTTGTTTTCCAGCAGAAGACCGATGAGCTTGCAGATTGAAATGGTGTTTTTCTGGGTGTCCAGCGTAAAGGTCAGGGTGCGTCCGCTTTCGTCCCGCGGATTGACAAACTGTGCAATGCCGACAACGTAGCCGCGGCGGGTGGTTACCGGAATGCTGAGAACGGAGACGGTGGCATAATTGTTGTCTTCGTCAAACTCGGCGAAAAAACTGTTGTCAAATTTATTGTCGGCGTAGATGTTATTGGAATTAATGACGCCTTTGCTGAAAAAACAGGCGGCGGCAATGGATTTCTGCGGCTGGTTTTTGATTTCGGGCAGAAAAACGGTCGGAGCATAGACCAGATTGTCTGAGCCGCGGCGGGTGATTTTCAGGCTTTTGTTGACGCTGTATGAAAGGGTCAGAAACTTATCATCATTGACATTGTAGAAAAACCAGCCGTCCGCGTCACACATGTCGGCGGCGGTATCCATTATTTTTTCGACGATTTCGGCATGGTTGGCCTCTGCCAGCATTAAATCGCTCAGCTCAAGAATGGAACTTAAATTTCGCGTATTCGTCGACACCAAAGGCCGCCTCCTTCCCTTTACAAGGGTATAGTCTATACGCATTTAGTTAAAAAATAATCAATTAACTGATTTTTGAAATGAGGTAATTGACATCATCTTCGCTTAATTCCTCGCTGGTGGAGCTTATCGAAAGAATGCGTTCAATCACTTTGTGAATGAAAGAAGCACGATCGCTCTTCTGGCAGCCGAAGCGAATGTCGCGGATGACGTTCAGGGCGCTGAAAACCGCGGGGAACATACTCTTGGGGATAAATGCCTTGCGGAGCAGATTGCGAATCATAAAGTCAACCTGCAGGTTAAACAATATTTTGCGGACTTCCAGCAGCGGAGTGTTGGAAAGGTAAACCAGCGCATATTCAAAAAATTTCAAATCGCCCATGCAGATTGAACGCACAACCAGTGACGGCGTCAGGTGATTGGAGGCGTAAAGCTGGTGAACCAGTTCTTCAATCTGTTTATCTGAGCTGTATTCTTCCGAAATGCGCAGCGTGGTTTTTTCCTTAACCTGTTCAACAATGTCGGTGGCAATGTTATTGGGCAGATTATGGGTGGTAATCAAACGTTTCTGCAGTTCGTCGGAAAGAGAACTGACAATCTTTTCAATGACCGAAACCGGCAGGTCGGAACGATAAACCAGGTGTTTTTTGATATTGTCGCTGTCGGAATATTTATCAATAATCGAATCGTAGGTCTTTTCAACGATATTGGCGCTTTCATTGGAGATGAGAACGCCGACGACATCTTCCGAGCATTTGTCAACAATATACTGCGAGACGTCTTCCGGCAGATTTTTGCGCTGGGCGACCGCTTTCTGTTTGTTGCTGCTCTGCGCTTCGATAATGCTGATCAGGTCTTCTTTGGTGAGGTTGGCGTAATATTTGATGAAAGGAACGGCAACGCTGTCCTGATCGTTAATCAGTTTGACGGTGATATCGCGGGGAATTGACTTGCAGTTTTTCAAACTTTCGGAAAGGACTTCCCTGACTTTGACCTGAACGTCTTCAACCATAATGCGGAAAATGTCTTCCGCCAGTTTGCGCCCGCGCTCGCTGATGTCGGTTCCGTCATAATAGGCGGAGATTTTTTGGGCCGCAACTGCTTTGTTCTCAACAGACAAGTCGTGAGACAGGCGGTTAACATCTTGCATTGTCAGGCCGAGTTTTGTCATTTTTTTCTGCACTCGCTTTAATTAACTATCTATTTCTTATCATAAAATAAATTAAATGAAAAGTGTAATTAATCTTTTGTTACAAAATTTTGTCGAGTAACCATTATTTTTCCGCATCCGGAATTTTTGCGTCCAGCCAGTCAATGTCCCCCAGCGTTGCCTCATCAAAATTCGTCAGTTCGTAAAAAGTCATGGTATATTCAAGCAAACCGGCGAAATTCCGGAGATTGGTGTCGAAAATCATGGCATTGGCAAGCGCTTTGCCGGTGACGGGTTTGTCACGGTTTTCAATTTCGGCGCGCAGAAAACGCAGCTGTTCATAATTTACGCCGGAGTTGATTTTATGGGTGTATGAGCGCATGGAGGCCAGCAACGAAGGGAAAATTTTGTATTTGTAGCTGTTGTCTTCGGTTTCGTCTTCGGGAATCAGTCCGGGTTCGTTTGAGTACCACAACAGTTCGCGGTAAAGCGAATTGCCTTCGTTGGCCGGGCGGTTGGTGCCCCAGTTGCTTTCAATGGCAGCGGCGCCCATCAGCAGAGAAGGCGGCAGTTTGTTGACGCGGAGCAGCAGTTCTTTGAAAATGTAAGCATAACGCCGTTCTCCCGTGAGGCGGGTGAAAATGTCATATTTTTCCGCCTGCTGTTCAAGAAATTTTTCTTCTTCCGCAGTGAGGTCGTGCTGTTTTTGGAAGCGGTCTTCCAGCAGGCGGATATGCAGCCGCTCTTCACTGAGTTCTTCGCCAAGTTTCAGAGCCAGAGGGCCGACGATTTGCAAGAAGAGCTTGTTGCGTTTTTGCGGGTCTTTAATTGAGCGGAAGTCGCGAGGGAGACGGGTGAGAAAAATCGGCGGATAAATCCAGTCCCGCATATAAATGTAGTCTTTATAGCCGTATATCCGGTAAAAGTCTTCCAGTTCGGCAACCGTGATGTCATGGATATAAATGCCGTCAACCTTGTATTCATAAACGGGAGTATCCGGCGCTTTGGCGCCGCAGATAAAAAGGACGCTCAGAATCAGGGCTGTGACGGCGGTTAATGTTTTCATGCTTCGCTGTTTTCAAAATTTCTGACTTCTTTGACTTCAGGGATATAGGATTTGAGAACCCTTTCGACTCCTTCTTTAAGGGTAATCATAGCGTAAGGACAGCCGGCGCAGTTGCCGCGCATTTCGACATAGACAATTCCGTCTGCGAAGTTTTTGAAAACGATGTCGCCTCCGTCCTGTTTGACAGCCGGGCGGATGCGCGCATTAATCAGCCCGATGATGCGGTTGGCGACGTCTGTTTCGTCGGCAGCCGTTTCCGGCGTTTCGATGACGGCTTCGTCGCCAAGAGCGGCATAGTCCATAATTTCGGCGAGAATCTGCGGTTTGAGTTCTTCCCAGTCGGCTTCGTCTTCTTTGGTGACGGAGATCATTTCTGCCGTCATAAACAATGATTTTATGCCGCCGAGGTCAAAAATCTGCTCGGCCAGCGGTGACTTGCGCAGGGATTTGGCATCAACGAATTCGGCGGTTCCGCTTTTCAGAATCCGAACCGGCGGAAAAAAGTTTAAGACATTGCGGTCAGGGGTTTCTTGTGTTTCAATCAGCATTTTATTTCCTTGCAGGGGCTTGTTCGTTTAAAGCTTCGGCAATCAGGGCAAGCAGATTGCGGGCTTTCACGATGTACATGTTTAAATAACTCAGGTGGTTGGGTGCGGTCAGGCTGTTCAGCTCGCCGTTGCGGACAATGGCCGGTTGGACGGACGAGGCGTCTTCCAGAGCTTTGATCAGGCTTATCCAGTTTTGATATTGTCCGGCGGAAACGATGATGTTTTTATAATCATTGCCGAGCGCTTTGAAAAGCAGGTAATAAGCATAGGCTTTGCCCTGCTGATAATAGAAAATGTTATCGGCTTTGGTGTCCCACCAGGAAGAACTTTCCTCCCGGATTCGGGTTTCAAGAGCGGCGCTGCTTTTGCCAAGGTTTATTTTGGATTTGCGGAGCAGGTAAGCGAGGTCTGCCGGGCTTTTGTAAAAGACTTCGCGGCCGGCACTGAGGCTTTTGTTGTAATTAATCAGGTGGCGGCGAGCCTTGCGGTACTGGTTGTTGGCCGACGGTGCCAGCAACAGTTTGTTTTCGGCGGAAAACATCCAGACGGTTCCGGGGTAACGCAGCAATTCCGCCGCGGCCTGCAGGTCGGAAGGTTCATCTTCCACGGTAATCTTTTTATCAATTCTTTTGGCAAAAGAAGAAGTAAATTTATTTAGGGCGTCAAAAATGCCGAGCTGAAAATTAGGCATATTGTCAAGGAAATAAGAGGGGTAGAAAAACGGCAGGTTCGGCGTCCAGATTTTTTCGTTTACTTCACGGTTGACCAGAAAAGAAATCATTTCCACGCTGCTGGATTGTTCAGGGTGTTTTTCATCAATTTCATAATCGGTGGTGCGGTCAATGTTGCTGATGAGCAGTCCGCCGATAGGATAATAAAGAAAAACCAGCGCGGCAAGCAGAAGAACCAGTGTGTTCCACCAGGTCGCAAGAAAGTTCATTCCCCGGTCAACCATGGCATCAAAAGAAAATTTCGGCAGGCGGATTTGCCGCAGTTTGCCGTATTGTTGCAAAAGCCAGTTTTTAAGCTTGTTTTTGAGCATTTTTCTTTCCCCGTGACGAAAGCATTTTAAGAATGTCGGTTAAACAAAGCACACCGGTTAGTTTAGCCATTACGCAGAAAGTTGCAACACCCAAAATGCATAATCCGGCGAAAAGCGGAATTTTTATGCCGTAAGACAGCAGCAGCCAATTGTCAAACTTCCAGGTTATGCCGAGTTCTCCCAAATAAATAACTCCGCCCATTACCAGCGAGCAGAGCGTGATTTTGAGAATTTTGCGGTTCAGCTCGGCGGAATAGCTCCAATAACCGCGTTTTTTCAGGCCGCGAAGATATTGGTAGAGCGAGACGAAAGAGGCGACGGAAGTTGCCGAAGCCACGCCGACGTGGCCGAAAGGAATCATCAAAGCTATGCTGAGCGACAGGTTGGCAATCATGACAACAATGCTGTATTTGACCGGGGTTTTGGTATCGCCGCGGGCAAAAAAGTTCGGAGCAAGGGCTTTAACCATAACGTAAGAGGGCAGACCGACGGAGTAGGCGATAACTGCCCGGGCGGTCATAACCGAATCTTCGGCGGTGAAACGTCCGTGGCGGAAAAGAATATCAATAATCGGATAAGCCAGAACAATCAGGGCAACCGTTGCCGGAATGGAAAGCAGGGCGCCGTATTCAACCGCTTTGTTTTGGCTGTGACGGGCTGCTTCGATTTCTCCGGCTTTGAGGTGGTGGGAGAGTATCGGCAGCAAGGCAACGCTGATAGCCGCGCCAACCACGCCGAGCGGCAGCTGCTGAATGCGGTTGGCATAGTAGAGCCAGGAGATGGCTCCGGTTCCGACCAGCGAAACAACAATGGTGTCAACCACCATGTTAATCTGATAGACGCCGGCTCCGAGAACGCCGGGAGCAATACGTTTGAACAGGGTTTTGATTTCAGCATTATGCAGCAGGCGGCGGATGTTGAACTGCGGTTTGACGCTGACGTCAATCCGCCGGAGAAAAAAGTGCAGCCAGAGAATTTCAAGCAGACCGGCAATGGTTACGCCCCAGGAAATGCCGTGGGCAGGGGTTTCGCCAAAGGGAACAAAAGCAAAAACGGCAACAATCATTGTCAGATTGAGGATAACCGGTGCTGCGGCCGGCCCGGCAAATTTGCCGAAAGAGTTTAAAATGCCGGACTGAAAAGAAACAATCGAAATAAACAGCAAAAACGGAAAAGTGATGCGGGAGAGTTCGACCGACAAAGCCATTTTTTGCGGATCGGAAGCAAAGCCCGGGGCCATCAGTTCAACCACCCAGGGCATGCAGAATTCCATCAGAATAACAAAAAGGGTAAGAAAGAAAGTGAGGACGGAAATGGCCTGGGAGGCAAAACGAATGGATTCTTCGCGTCCGTCGGTTACCAGTTTGTGGGACAACATGGGGACAAAAGCGGTGGTGAAAGCGCCTTCGGCAAACAGGCTGCGAAACAGATTTGGCAGTTTGAAAGCAACGAAAAAGGCGTCGGATACGGCACCGGCACCGAGGAAATTGGCAAGAATCATATCCCGGGCAAATCCGGTAATGCGGCTGACGAGCGTGAATCCTCCGAAAGTGGCAATTGACTTAAATAAAGACATTTTTTTCCCATTAAACTGTTATTTGTTAAGGATATTTTATTGATTTGTATGCAGTATATTGTATAAAGATTAAAATTACGAACAGAAAAATCGTTTTATCGCCTTATATTTTGAGAAAAAGCCAGTTTAAATATTGACAAAAGACAATTATATTGCGATAATAGACAAAAGAGATAAGCAAGAATAATAAAAATCTTAGGAGAAGTTTTATGGTTAACATGGCTAATTTGCCGCAGGGAAAAGAGTTTTCTTTGAAAGGCGGCGTTGAAAGCATAGTACGGGGAAAGGCAAAATCTTCGGATGCGGCTCTTTCTCTGGCAGCACAGATTTTGATTTCGCGAGGATATAACGGTTTGGGATCGTCCGTATCTCATGAAGCCGATGCTCATAAAAATATGTTGTCAAATAAAATTTTGGCAAACAACGGTTTGGAATTGCAGGCTGACGGTTCTTATCGTCAGGTTTCTGCTGAGAAAGCCCGGGCGGCCGTAAATGCTGCCGAAACGGGTGCACAGATTATTTCTAAGGGTTTGACACGCTAACTTTTGATTAGAAATAAAACTTCTCGCAATAATCGTTAAAAAGTCCTCCGGTAACGGAGGACTTTTTTTTATGATTATTCACAAAAGACGATTGCTGCCGAATTTCCAGGAGAGTTTTGACAATAGGATAGTCTGATTGATGAACCGCCTAATGTTTTGCAGGTTTCTTCAATGTTGTCGCAACTCCAACCGGCATTACATTCTGAACCGCAGCCCATTCCGCAACAAGCGGTCATATAACCGCTAAAAACACATTCATATCCATTCCAAGATTCATAGTAACTACAGCAGCTTTTGCATGAGCTGTATTTTTTTACAGTTCCTGAGTAACAAACCGTTGCTCCGCTTTCACCGCCGCAGGTGCATTCCTTGAAGCCGTCGCAGGCATTGGCGCTGCGTTTG
>ULRE01043913.1_pt1 | contig 10318 bp, 10 predicted proteins | sample 1955141 | NCBI WGS metagenome assembly ULRE01 (sample SAMEA4835674, study PRJEB28245) | human gut metagenome | biome: gut microbiome; material: fecal sample | place: Denmark | collected 2008
ACCTCCTTTTGTCCTGAATATTATATATTATTCGGGACAAAATATCAATATAATCAATTAAGATTAAAATTAGTGTTCCTGTTATAAATATTTTGATTCATTGTAAAAAGTCTATTCAGAATATAATTTTTTCTATTGTTTGGGGAACGATTTTTACTCTATGTTTATCTTCAATAATTCCTGTAAAAAAGAGTAAACGAAAGCAATTTACGAAAAACAGAATATATGTAAATGCAACATCAGAAAAAGAGTGGACATTATTATCAGACATTATATGGATTTTATGAAAATTGTGGATTAATATACAGAATATCTTAGGTAGATTATCGAGTGTAAAAATGAAAGCAACAGTTATCAAAATATGAATTATATTTTTTTATATGAAAAAATGGACATCGGATAATAAAGGAGATATTAAGTATTCTAGAGAGGCCATTACGTTATATGGTGGTACAGAGTCGTATATAAAGAATAAATATTTAAGAATTATAAAACAACGAATGAAAACACTGAAAATGAAAACTTATTTTAAAACATATACGCAAATCTATTAGATGTGAAATATGGTTATTGACCTATCTTTAGATCGCTATTATGTGAGAAAAAGCAAGATATGTTATGGTTGTGAAAAAGAGTATAATTCATTCAATTAGTTCTCAAAAGAGGTTAAAGAATATATGTAGTATTATAATAATAAAAGGATTTAAGAAAAAAGGAGTTCCTTTTGTACATTATATGACAGTATCCATTTTGTTCCGCCTAGTTAATAAATGTGTGTCCAAATTATTAGTCGAGAGTACATATATCAACTTGGATTAGTCACTTAGATAGTTCAGAAAAATGGCCGTTTAAATCTATTGAATTTTTCCCCAAACGCTTTCATTAAGATATATTTTCTCTTCTTCGATACGAATTACATTCCATTTTAACAGATTTGTAATATTTTCTTCTAATTTTTTAATGTCGAATCTTTCAAATTTATTATTAGCTCTCAATTTATTTATTTCTGATTTCAACTGTTCAACAGTAAATCCGATTTCATAAGCATTTAGTTTGTGAAGAAGGTATACAATTACTGAACAATTATAATCTAATTCTTTTTTTGTAACAGCTCCTACACAAAAAATAGATATAATAACTAATTGTAAATATTCAAAAAAAGTTTCTGGTTTATTCAAAGAGGCAACAAAATCTGCAAGGACAATTAGTACTCTTTTTAAATCCAACCGGATATTTCCAATTTTATAAGATGATGATTTTTCACCAAGAAAAACCATTCCTTTTTTAGAATCATCGGGAATTATTTCTAGGTAATTTTCCATTATCAATTTTCCAAATTCAGGATTTAATTTTCGCTCTATGGAAAAATTCTCTAAGCATTCTCTTATTTCACTATCCAATCGTATCGCTGTTGTCCTGTTCATTTCTTATCTGCCTCCGTTCTCTGTCTTCTGTTCGAATAATTTTAGTCAACTTTCCTCTTTCTTTTTTCAAAATCAACTGTGTGCGATATTCATTATATATATCCAAAAAACCGTTGTACAAATGATTTCCTTCCACAGTGTCAAAATCATATTTATCATCATTAGCAATAGCAAATAAATGACTTATTCTGTATTTGGGAAGGGGATGAGTATCTGTTGTAATCCTTTTGTTATACAGAATCCTGTCCGTATAATAAAGTAAATCAAAAAACTGCATGTACATAACTGGTGCAAGATAGGTATAATTTTCTATAATCCTTTTTTGAACTTCTACTTTGCTTTGTTCAATAATGATTTTTAAAACAATATCATATGCTACGGCATCCGCTTCAAACTCTTCCTTACGTTTATCTGAGAAAGTCTTTCCTATACTGGCAAAATATGAATGTGCAACTTCATGTGCTAAATTAAATATAACAACCGTCCAATAACACGATGATGCCAAATTCATAATTTGCACGTCCCCCTGCATAATTTGCAATAGTGCTTCATTTGAGTGTTCATTAGGAATATCACCCAATATGCTCTCATCATTCATTATAAACAAGAGATATAAAAAACAATTTCCGTATGTTTCCAGATTTTCAAAATCCTTTGACCATTTAAAAATCACTAAAAAAAAGGAAATTATGGATGATTCAAACAATTCATCAATATGTATAAACTGCTCTATTTCTTCATCTAAGAAAATATAACTGTTCACAGAACGCTGATAACGGTTAATTAATTCTATATCTTTACGATAATATCCATATTCTTTTTGAAAATAATGTTTTACCAATTCAAACATTTGCTTAAGGTTATATTTTTGATTGTTCTCTCTCAGTTGTTCTTCTGTTAACCCAGACCCCTTATAGTATCTCATCATCCTTTCGATTTCTTTCTGTTCGTTCCTAACGGATTCGCCTCCAAAGCGAAAAATTTCATAATGATCTGGACGCAAAAAGAATTTAGCATTAATTCCTTTTGACATGTGTTTTACCCTCCGAAGTAATTTGCATCTTTCTAGTATATATTTATCTTAGCACAGACCTTATATTTTGCCAATTATATACCTGATATATTTTGAAAATTCTATGTATTCCAATAAGTTATTGTGCGTTTTTTCCTTAATTTGTATATGGGGTATATAAATTCATGAGCTCTTTTTTATCCTCTCAATGACGGGATGTAGTTACATGAGACAGTTTTGATATTTTACTACAAACTTATATATTGCAAAAAACATTTGGTTATATCAAAGAGATAGATTTTGGTATAAATGTCAGCGGCGACAGTATGAATTTGTGTTACTATGGTGAATAACTTATTTGAATTAAGCAAACAGAACATTATAAATATGTAGAAATCGGTAATTTTTTTGATTTCACTATCTGCAATAATAAAGGGTGGATCAACAAAAAGATTTTCAACTATTTCTTAATGTTTAGCATATATTTAATATCATGAATAAAGGTGGAAATAGAAGTAGATTATATAACACAGTAAAAGTACAGTAAATGAGATACATAAGGTATTAAGAAGCTGTTTCACCTAGGCGGTAAAGTGGAATATAATGGGAAATAGCCTGAATGTGGATGCAATTGCTCCAAAAGCAAAGAAGCAGGAGTGTGAAATCTGGCCAGCAGATATGCTTATGCAGGCATTGAAAACCTGTGATAACAAAATGCTCAAAATAGCATTTCATCTTGTGTTTACGGCAACATTCAGAATCGGGAAAGTGCAGGAACTGACTTGGGAGGCAATGAATATTTCAGAGAAGGCGATTGCTGCCAATCGGGCATAGGTTTATACTAATAAGGAAGCAGGGCATGTATCGAAATAGGAAGAGGGAGAATTGAATTTCAAGGATATCATACTGATATTTCCAAGCTAGAAAAAAATAATAAAACAGTCAGGGTGTTAAAATTACCAAAGACTGATAGTGGCAAGCGGAAAGAGTTTTATTCTGAAATCTGTGACACAATACCTGAGCTAGATGAAAAAGGATTAAGAATAAATTATTGAAAAACTGTGGAATAAGTATTAGAATTATAATTTGTTCAGGAAAACAACTTTCGGAATTCCTATAGGAGACAGGATATCATAGACAAACTTGGACTGCAGGATGTAGTATTTCACAGTCTGCTTTATACCAGCGTCACATATAAGCTGAAACTCAGTGGCGAATATATTAAAGCGGTCCAGAGAGATTCTGGATATGCTTAGGCAGACATTGTGACGGAAGTGTATGGTCATATCCTAGATAAAGATAAAAGGAAGAAAGCGGAACTTATGGAGGAAGCCTCTTATAATGAGAAAAATCTCAATCCACAAATGAAGGAGCAGGATGAAGGCCGTAGTACGATTACTGTGCCGTATGGAGTGGATGTGGAGCCGATGATGAAAGTGCTTGGTAATCCAGAGATGGTGGCGTTACTTACATCATTGGCAAAGACAATCAAAATATAATAATAGGTGGTAAGACGATATTGTGTGGATTTGAAGAATCTGTATAGTATAGTCTTTTTTTGGAAAAAAATATCCTATTTTGTGAGGTTTTGTTTTGTGTATAGCGAATGGAAGGCCTTCATATGAATAAAGAGGAAGCATTGAAAAACTTTGGGGAATATTTTGCTGAGTATTGAAGGAATGGTAGATAATAATTAGATAAAATGCTGGGGTTTGAAGATATAATATGATAAAATAAAAATATCTTATTGAAAATAAGCATGGAAGTATGCACCATTATGGATGAGTTACAAACTTTGGGGGTATCATCAATTTTTTATGTTTGTAAAATAAATAATTATGACTTTATCTAAGTTACTACTTTATAAAAGTAAAATTAGGCAGTATGGATTCAGAGTTACTGTTGATACCTTTAGTGTTTGAAAAAACATTGGAATTCAAAGGAATAAGAGAAACCACTAAGTTGTAGAAAGGAATTAGGATATGACAGATTTTGATGAATTAATTATTAGAATATCAACGGAGACAGCGATATTGTTTTTAGGTCAGATGTATGATCAGAATGTAGTGTTTAATTACATAGATGATAAATATAAACGAGTTGCTATAGGAGAAAAGAAACAAATTTCATATGCAGAGGCAGTAACAAATCTAATTAATTACTGTGATGAAAATCCGGAAGAAAAAAAATCCATAATTTCAAGTATTATAGCTGCAGAATCTGCTATATGTGATAAACGTTTTGAAAAATTGGCTTCATTACACTGGAATGGGATTGTAACTTCATTAATGCATGCTATGCCGGGGTTTGATTCATTGCACTCCGTAGTTCGTTATGCTGAAATTAAGACAGACTATTTTAGTGAAAAAAATTTAAAGCTTACTTATTTGTTTGGACGAGTAGGAAATGAACAAGCAAATATGCCTTTGTCTTATGATGAGCAAATGAAAGCAGAAACTTCCAAGGAGCAAATGTGGAGAGAGATTGTAAATAGAATTATACTGAGAGGTATTTTAGTTGTGGATAGTTGGAATCCTCAATATGACTGGTTAAAGGAACGTGATTTTAATGCATTTATTTCATGCCCAAAACATTCGATTTTTTTCTTTAATCTCTCTGACGAGGCAAAAAGAAAACCCCAGATCCGACAATTAATTTCAAAAGAAATTGCGGTTATTATAGAAGGTAGCTTTTATGACTGGATACGGGAGCGAGAAGTAGAAGCGCAGAAATATAGTTATGATGAAGATGATGAAGATTCTGTTGTAATTACAATAGATTCACAATTGGACAAAGCAGAGCATTCGGTAAAAAGATTAGCATTTAGTATATTAAATCAATTAGATAGATCTATTATAGTACTTGACGATTCTATTTTAGATAACCCTAATTATTTGGATCGCAAAGAGTATTTTATGAGGTTTTTGTCTACGGAAAATTTGGAACCGCTTTGGGGGGGATATTCATCAGGTTTTTATTTCAAAAGAGATATTGATGAGGAGTTATTGGAAAAAGTAGAGTATCAGTTAAAAAATAATGATCCGGCAAAAAGTAAGGTTATTTTGATTGAAGGAAGAAATGCTTCGGGAAAATCTGCCTGTCTGGGAAATTTAGCATTCCAGTTAAGAAGAAAAAAAACGTATCCTGTGATTTATATTACTTCAGAAATGAAAGATAAAAGCCATTTTGAACAAATATTCAATCTTATACGAAACCATATCAATGAAAAACTTGGTGCACGAAAAACAGTTGTAATATGGGACAGAAATACTTATGATAATGATGACTTATATGATGAATTGCGGAAATTGCTTGAGGAGTGCAATGTTATTGTTGTTGGTAGCAGATATATTGTTGGAGATGCACAGGAAAAAAAGAACCGAAATGTTGATGTTGTGACGCTTAAAGATGAGTTGAGTGAGTTGGAAATAGGAGAGTTGAAAGAAGCACTTCAGGTTGTGGATGTAGCATATGCAAATCATTTTGAAAAAATTATTCAAACTATTGAAGGAGTTTCAAATAATCTATTACAAGCCAATGGAAGAGCGGCAGTGAAAACATATGCGGATAAAGGTAATTGGTTTCTTATGATCATGTATCGTTTATTTGAAGATATTCACGAAATACAACAGCATTCTGTGAAGCAGGAAACACAGTCTGCAGAAAATGCCTTTATTGATTGGTTAGAGGAATATTCAAATGAGAAATTTTATAGTTTATCTTTTGCAAAACTTTATGAGGACTTAGGATTGGTTCATCCAGATAGATCGGATGAGTATAAGCATTTGGTATCAGAAATGTATAATATGATAGCGGTTGCTGGTAAATATGGACTTGAATTGCCAGCTATGGTTGTATATAGAGCCTATGCAGATGATTTCGCAGATGATTGGGGTGAATTTTCCTCACATATAGGTCGTAGCAGTGTTATTGAAATGACACAATATGAAGATGGTACATTGACATTTCGATTCCGACGTGCGCTAATGGCGTCGTTATTTTTGGAGGAGCAAGTTAAGAATTATACGGATTCAGCAGATAAAGAACTTATGAATATTGAAATTCATAGTCTTGTGAAAATTATTCATAATACAAATTTTAATGATGTTAGTGATAGTGATGATTCATTTAGTGAGTCAATACAAGTGGTGAATTTAATTCGAAAATTCGGTCCCAACGGACCAGAAGCATCTAAATACAAAGACTATTTTTTGGAGATTGCAGAAGCAATTAACGAAACAAATAGGGATATGAATGATGAAGCAATTTTGGTTGCAAGTCATCTAGTTAGAGAAGCTTTTAATGGAAGTTCAAATGATTTAGAACAAAAGGAACTTCTTTTAACAGCGAGATCTAGGTTGCATAAAGCAATCAATCGTTATGGGCATTATAATAAATCCCAACAGTTGAGTAGATTAAAAGTCGAACTTTGTTCTAATTTGTTAAAAAGTATTCGGTCAGATGGACAGTTGACGAAAGAAGAATTGGAAATTTTTGAACAGATTAATGAGTATATTGATGATGCCATGGCAATCGACTTAAATCGTTTTTCAGCAGGTGTGTTCCTTGATGCTAATCTTAAGGTATATCCATTGGTAACAAATTTACGACAAAAAGATAAGATATTAAGCCGTATGTTGCAGATTGTTGATGATGTAAAGGATGCACCTTATAATGATTTTGGTAGTAACATATATGGAAAAATATTAGATGTTCTAGATTTGGCTAAACGTTACCATGAAATTGAGGAAGAAAATGAACGCCTTATAAAAGAAGGCTCTGATGTTGGAATTTATAGGAAGGCAATGTTATCACTTGATGGTTACTTTTTCGATAAAAGACCAGACAAAGAAGAGATGGCTAATATTCGGAAAGCAATAAAGGAGTTAGAGGAACATCGTCAGATTGTATTGAATAATCCAAGAACGTTATACTTATATATACGTCTATTATGGGTAGCGATGACTGAAAGGACACCATTTACGGAAAAACAGTTTGTGAGTTTGTCTAATGAGAATTGGAAGAAAATTGCAAGCTTATGTAAAGTATATATTAATAATAAAGATAAACAGAAAAAAGCTTTTCCATATTTTGTAAATATGATCAATGCATTTCGAGAAGGAAATGTAAATGATTACAAAGATATGGTTAATATTACGCGAGAATTTAGAAGAAAGATGCCGGCACATATCACTTTTGTTGTCCTTTGTAACGAAGATGGAACGCCTGTAATGGAGAATATAAAAGTTGTATGTAGTACAAGCCGAAGGGCAACTTATTCTGCCGAATTTCAAAATTCTCTCTATAAAGGAATTGAGGCATATTTTAAAGCGTCCAATTTTAAGGATGTGTTGGAACTATCCGATGGCAAGTCAATTAAGAATGCAGTAATTGGTTTTAATATGTATGGAGTTGTTGTATATGGTGAAAGTGATCTTAAATCACAGATAGGAGGGCTGAATTAATGTGTTCTCCAATATATTCAAATAATCCGCCGGAGAATGGATATGATTCCAAACTAGAAAAGCATTTTATTTCATTATTATCAGATGCAACTGTAAGTGATATAAATGCAAAATTAACCTTTGTTAAGCACGGAATATATCTGTTTATACAATATAAAGAGATGGGATATGTTGTTAATAGCTTTCCAGAAGAGGTCTTTTGGAATATGGTTAATGGTTTATACCGGTTGATACATGATTGCAGTGACAAAATTCTAGAATTATTTTTACAAGTGGTAAAAAAGGATGGATTTCAGGCAATAAAACCTTTCAAGCAAACAGATGCTCATAAAGTGCAACAGTTTGAAGATGCGACGGAGTTTATTAAAGATATTGAAAATATGCGCATTGTCCATTTTCATAATATGAAAACTGATAGTATAACAGACAAAGATAAAGAAAGAAAAGTAGAAAAAAAATTTCAAAAGATATTGAACAATACAATAGGGCCAAAAAGTGAAGCTGAATGGGAACAATGTATAACATGGATTTATAAGAACTGTAAGAATATACAAGAACTATTAGAGGAGCGTATAAAATTTCTACAAACGGAAGCGACAGAAGAACAGAGAAAACTTTTATGCGAAAAATATTATAGTTGTATTCGGGCTTACTACAATGGAATTATGTTTGAAATCATTAAAGATATTCTGAGAAAAAAAAGAGAAAATTATAAGGATTGCACGAGGATTTTAGCGTTAGTTAAAGAGAATGAGGAGGATATTGCTAATAAAGCAATAGTGTTAATTCAAAATACTGATAGTAGAGCTGATCCATATCTTGCTGCATTACAAGCGGCAGATATAATTCTTACACAAAAAAAACAGATATGATGGAATATGAACTATTATTTGCATTAGAAAAAAAGTTAATAGTCTTTTACATAGCCGAGGAATAGACCCCGGCTTTTCTTTTTGCCTAATATAAATGGAAATGAATAATGGTCAAAAAACCATCGACATCCGACCTCGCACACGTTATAATATAAGTAATCTAATAAGAAAACAGTGTTATCATTATCGCATTGCTAAATGAGAATGTTAGCCATAAATATGAATTCGTAGGAACGGAATGGTTGAACCCTAAGGGTGACAGTGTCACTCATTTGTCAGCGAGAGGTGCTTAACTTAGATGATTTTCCGTTTTCTTATTTTGACAGAGATTGACAAAATGGTCAGGAAAATTAAGGCTTTCCTTGACTTATAATAACTCAAAATTATGTGGGTTTCCTGTGTGGATTCGAACTCCTAAGCACTAGTTGTGGGTTCGATTCCCGCAGGGAACATTGATTTTTTGCAACAATGATCGTGAAAATTCATTGTTGCTTTTTTTATTTTATGGTGCTTGCGTAAAACAAAACACTATATTCCTGCTTACCAATAATGCAGACTATACCGTTTCGTATAGCAATAACATCAATGCAGGAACTGCCACAGTTACGATTATGGAAATTGGCTCTTACGAGGGAACCACCGGCACGACATTCCAGATTACATCACGTTCGATGGGAGAGGTAACTGTAGAAAAAATTGGTAAAAGTACTGTATTTTTCGGAGGGGGAGTGGTACAATATTTTATGTAAAAATAGAATAATAAAATTGTTCCTGAAATTTATTGACTTTAAGAAAAAAATTTGATATATAAGGAACGAGTAAAAGAGAAAGGAAATAGCAAACTATGGCGACAAAGAAAAATATTAAGAAAAATAAATTGGAAAATTTGCATCTGAAGGAAAGGATAAACTATGGCTACAGAAAAGTCATTATTATGATGTTAGTCTCAGGGCTGTTATCTATTGTGGTCATAGGTATTCTATTTTTCAATATGAAGCATTATGTACAAAATGTTACTGTTGCAGACCAGGCGGTGAAAATCTGCAGGATAAATGTTAACGCAGCAGCGAGAAATATCAGGGAAATGGCATTAAATAATGATGCATCCTCTTATGACAATTATGAGCAGACGGTAAAAAAAATGCTTGCAGAAGTTGATACCCAACTGAATAATTTAAAGAAATCCGGAGTTGTTCCGGATGCGGATTATGAAGAATACTCATCTGCCCTTGCAGACTGGGGAAACATTGGTTATTCCATCATGGAAAAAATCAAAAGCGGTGACAAAGATAAGGCAGTTGATTCAATTCTGAATGATTGTACCCCAGCATTAAATAAAGCTGTAGAAATTGCAATAAGATTAGATGAAATGACCGATGAGCAAAGCAGCCGGTCAGTCAGAGTTACGGTTATTTTTGCAGTGGCTGGAGTTGCGTGTATTATTGTTTGTCTGGTTTTGGCATGGAAACTGACAACAAAAACAGGCAAAAAAGTACTTGAGACAATTTTAGTACCATTACGTGAAGTGGAAGCCGTTGCACAGGA
>ULRE01032691.1_pt1 | contig 10228 bp, 9 predicted proteins | sample 1955141 | NCBI WGS metagenome assembly ULRE01 (sample SAMEA4835674, study PRJEB28245) | human gut metagenome | biome: gut microbiome; material: fecal sample | place: Denmark | collected 2008
AAACTACACGCCCGCGCTGAACCTGTATGACACCCAGCGCGCCATCGGCACCGTGAAGCGGCTATTCGCCGACACCCTGTGCGCCACGCTGAATCTCTACCGCGTGTCGGCGCCGCTCTTCGTCGAGGCTTCTACCGGCCTGAACGACGATTTGAACGGCGTCGAGCGGAAGGTCACTTTCGACACCAAGGACAGCGGCATCGAGGTGCAGGTCGTTCAGTCGCTGGCCAAGTGGAAACGCAAAGCCCTGAAGGACTACGGCTTCCGCGTGGGCAAGGGCCTCTACTGCGACATGAACGCTATCCGCCGCGACGAGGACATGGACAACCTCCACTCCATCTATGTGGACCAGTGGGACTGGGAGAAGGTCATCCGTGAGGAAGACCGGAACGAGACGTATCTGAAGAACGTCGTGCGCTCCATCGTGTCGGCGGTCTGTGCCACCGAAATGAACCTGCACGCCATGTTCCCCCAGCTGCAGGACCTGCCGCTCCACACCCCCAACGTCACCTTCATCACCACCCAGGAGCTGGAGGATAAGTACCCCGACCTGACCCCAAAGGAGCGGGAGAATGCCATCGTCAAGGAGAATGGCACCACCTTCCTGATGAAGATCGGCGCTCCCCTCAAGAGCGGCAAACCCCACGATGGCCGCGCCCCCGACTACGACGACTGGGATCTGAACGGCGACCTGCTGTTCTGGAACGAGCCGCTGCAGTGCAGCTACGAGCTGAGCAGCATGGGCATCCGCGTCAGCCCCGAGAGCATGGACCGCCAGCTCACCGCCGCCGGCTGCGACGACCGCCGCGAGCTGCCCTTCCACAAGGCTGTGCTGAACGGCGAACTGCCCTACACCATCGGCGGCGGCATCGGCCAGAGCCGTCTGTGCATGCTGCTGCTGGGCAGCGCCCACATCGGTGAGGTGCAGGCAAGCGTCTGGGACAACGCCACCCGCGAAGCCTGTAAGAAGGCAGGCATCCCGCTGCTGTAAGACTGTATACAAAAAGGACTGATGCATCCGCAGCAGTCCTTTTTCTTATGTCCTGAATTCCAGACCCACCTTGCTTTTTCTCCCGTTTCCGCCCAGCCACCAGAGCAGGAAGGCGTACAGCAGGTTCGTGACGAGGATGATGGTAAACCACATCAGCGTCTCCTGAATGGTCTGGTCGTATACCCGCATAAAGGGGTAGGGGCCGTCGATGGTTCCTGTAATATTGCCGTGCAAATCATACAGACCGTATAGGATCGTCGGTACCAGCGCCCACCAGACCTGCCGCAGCGGCAGGCGGGGCAGACGCTCGAAGAGCACCAGCGACAGAATCGCCAGCACCGGGTTGAGGAAATGGTGGTAGAGCATCGAGCCCGTGAAAAGCATGATGTACCAGCCGTTGCCGTCCTCGTACATGGGGGCCAGAATGATGACCACCGTTAAAAAGGTCATGGCGAGGCAGCTGGTGGAGATGAACTTGAGCCGCTTGAGCCAGAGGGGCAGCTCCCGCCCGGTGAAGATGCAGCCCAGCTGCCACAGACCCACCAGCAGACAGACTGCGCCGTTGAAGATGTTGGACAGCTCGGTGTACATCGTAAACATGATGGTCCCGCCCATGGCCCAGCTCATGGGGACGGCGATGGTCTCGAAGTACACGATAAGGAAGTTTATTGCCGCCGAGGCCAGCTTCCGCAGGACAGTCAGGATGTTTTTCAGCACCGTTTCACTCTCCTATCTGTAATTTTTTGTTGGAATATCAAAGAAACGAGCGGTTTTTTCCGCTCGTTTCTTTTTTACACCCGGACGGGCGCTTATTTTGCCGTATTGATGAAGCTGCGGTTATCCCACAGGTACTTGATGCCGGAGATGGCGGTGACAGCGGCCACGACCCAGCACAGCACAGAGGCGATGTCTGCACACTGCTGGCCCAGCACATTGCCGGTCAGGGAGACCGTAAAGTAGTAGAAGATGATGGTCAGCATCTGGAGTACGGTCTTCACCTTGCCCCACATGTTGGCGGCGATGACCTTGCCGTCCTTTGCACCGGCGGCCACCATGCGGAGGCCGGAGACGGCGAACTCGCGGGCCAGAATGATGCAGAGCACCACAGGGCTGCACACGCCGTCCCGCATCATGTAGATGAAGGCTACCGTCGTCAGCAGCTTGTCGGCCAGCGGGTCGGCGAACTTGCCGAAGTCGGTGACCATGTTCCACTTGCGGGCCAGATGGCCGTCGAGGAAGTCGGTGAAGCTGGCCACGGCGAAGATGAGGCCGGCGATGAGGTAGTACCGCGGGTTGTAGCTCGGCGTGATATACTGGCCGAGCGAGACGAAGATCATGAACACCGGCACCAGCAGGATGCGGGTCAGAGTGAGTTTATTGGGCAGATTCATACAAAATTAACCTCCAATCTGTTATTTTACAACAGTACCATACAAATCGTAAAGGTCGCTGTCGTCCACCAGCACATCATAGAACTCGCCGGGGTAGAGCGGCTCTTCGCTGGACACGCAGACGTTGCCGTCCACTTCGGGGGCATCGGCAGCGGTGCGGCAGAGGTAGAGGCCGCTCTCGTCGTCCACACCGTCGCAGAGGACGCGGACAGTCTGGCCCACCTTTGCGGCCTGCTTCTGGGCCATGATGCCGGTCTGGATCTGCATCACCAGCTCAGCGCGCTTGTCCTTGACTTCCTGATCGATCTGGCCGTCCATCTTGGCGGCAACGGTGTTCTCCTCGGCGGAGTAGGCAAAGCAGCCCAGACGGTCGAACTGCACTTCCTTCACGAAGTTGCACAGGTCCTCGAACTGCTCTTCCGTCTCACCCGGGAAGCCCGCGATGAGGGTAGTGCGGAGGGTGATGTTCGGGATCTCACGGCGCAGCTTGCCGATGACGTCCAGCAGCTCGGCGCGGTTGGAGCGGCGGTTCATGTTTTTCAGGATCGTGTCGTTGCAGTGCTGGATGGGCAGATCGAGATAAGGCAGGACCTTCTCGTTCCGCTTCATGGCGGCGATGAAGTCGTCGGTGATGCGCTCCGGGTAAGCGTACATGATGCGGATCCACTCGAGGCCTGGAATCTTGTTCAGTTTGTCCAGCAGCTCGCAGATGCTGCCCGGCTTGCCCCAGTCCTCACCGTAGGCGGTGGGGTCCTGGGCCACGATGATGAGCTCCTTGACGCCCTCACCGGCCAGCCAGCGGGCCTCGGCCACACAGTCGGCCATCTCGCGGCTGCGCAGCGGGCCGCGGATGCCGGGGATCGCGCAGTAGTGGCAGCGGTTGTTGCAGCCCTCGGCGATCTTTAAGTACGCATAGTGGGCAGGCGTACCGATGACGCGCTTGCCGCCCAGAGGAAAGTCCTTCTTGAGGCCGTAGCTTTCCAGATGTTCTTCACCGTTGAACAGACGGGCCACGATGGAGTCGATGGCCTTGTTGGAGGCACAGCCGACTACGGCGTCCACCTCGGGGATCTCTTCTTCGATCTGGCTGCGATAGCGCTCGGCCAGACAGCCGGTGACGACCACCTTCAGGTTGGGATTCGCCTGCTTGTAGGAGCAGGCCTCAAGGATGTTCTCGATGGCCTCGGTCTTGGCACTCTCGATGAATCCGCAGGTGTTGACGAGGATGACGTCCGCATCTGCGAGGTCAGCCACCGTCTCGTGGCCCGCCGACAGCAGGATGTGGACCATCACGTCCAAATCGACCTGATTCTTCGGGCAGCCAAGGGAAATACACGCAATTTTCATATGGGGTAATACTCTCTTTCTCTCTTGAGGGTCAATTTTCTTCTTCTACTCTTTTGATTGCTTCTTTTATAATAGGATACGCAAACCCCCGCCGGGCCAGCGCAGCCACCACAAGGTCTTTCCGCCCTGCGGCCAGCTTGCCGCGGTACCGCCCTTCCACGAGGGCGGCAGCGGCTTCCAGCTCCGGGTCTCCGCCCGCTTCGTCCGGGGCGTAGACCTCTTCCAGCGCAGCAGAGATCTGCTGTGCGTCCAGCCCCTTCTGCCGCAGATCCTGCGCGGCAGCGCGGCGGCTCTTGCGGGCGACCAGCAGGCCGTGCGCCCGGGTCCGGGCGTAGCGCTCGTCGTCCACATACTGCCGCTCCACCATCTCCGCCACCACAGCTGCGGCGGTGGGCTGGGTAAACTTCCGCCCCAAGCGCTCATAGAGCTGCCCGGAGGAAAGCTCCTGCCCGGCCAGAAGCTCCATGGCCCGGGCGCGGGCCTTGGCGGCGTCGGTGGACTTTTCTTCTTCGGCCAGCGGACGGCCTCTTCTCGAAAAGGACATTTAGTCCTCCACCATGATGTCCAGCTCGCTCTCGCTGCTGCGGGCCGGGGCCTTGACGACAGGCTCCTTGGAGGCAGAAGCGGTCTCGCCGCCCTCTTCCTTCTCTGCCGCAGCGGCAGCAGCTTTGCCCGCCGGGCGGCGGGTGGCGTAGAGCTTGTCCGCGTTGGCGCGGATCTGGCCCTCGATGTCGTTGGCGATCTCGGGGTTGTCCTTGAGGAACTGCTTGGCGTTGTCACGGCCCTGACCCAGACGGATGTCGCCGTAGTTAAACCATGCGCCGCTCTTCTGGACGATGCCCAGCTTGACACCCACGTCGATGAGCTCGCTCATCTTGGAGATGCCCTCACCGAACATGATGTCAAATTCAGCCTCACGGAACGGAGGAGCCACCTTGTTCTTGACGATCTTGGCGCGGGTGTGGTTGCCGATGAACTGGCCGGAAGAGTCCTTCAGGCCCTCGACGCGGCGGATGTCGATGCGGACAGAAGAATAATACTTCAGGGCGCGGCCGCCGGTGGTAACTTCGGGGTTGCCGTAGACGATGCCCACCTTCTCGCGCAGCTGGTTGATGAAGACACAGACCGTGTTGGTCTTGCCGATGACGCTGGTCAGCTTGCGCATAGCCTGACTCATCAGACGGGCCTGCAGGCCGACGTGGCTGTCACCCATCTCGCCTTCGATTTCGGCACGAGGCACCATAGCAGCGACGGAGTCCACGACGATGGCGTCGATGGCACCGGAGCGCACCAGCGCCTCGCAGATCTCCATGGCCTGCTCGCCGGTATCCGGCTGGCTGACCAGCAGCTCGTCGATGTTCACGCCCAGTGCGGAGGCATAGGCCGGGTCGAGGGCGTGCTCGACGTCGATGAAGGCCACCTCGCCGCCCTTTTTCTGGGCCTCGGCGAGGATGTGGAGGGCCAGCGTGGTCTTACCGCTGGATTCCGGTCCGAACACCTCGATGATACGGCCGCGCGGCACACCGCCCACGCCCAGCGCCAGGTCGAGGCCGAGGCTGCCGGTAGAGATGGCGTCCACCTGCATGGCGGTGTTATCGCCCAGCTTCATGATGGCGCCCTTGCCGAACTGCTTTTCGATTTGGGCCAGCGCAGTTGCCAGCGCATCCTTCTTTGCGCCCGGCTCCGTCTTCTGGGTGGCGGGGGCGACGTTGTTGTTCTGATTCTTTGCCATAGCGTGCTGCTCCTTTATCACATGGCCTGCGGGGTGCAGGCGGTACTATACAGATTCTTTCCTCTATAGTATATCACAGATTTCAAATATTACAACAGATAGTTGTAGATATTTTCACTTTTTCTCACGCTTATTTGGGTCTCCGGGCCGTCACGCAGCGGTCATTGCCGCCGAAGTCCTTCCGGCAGGCAATGTCTGCCCAGCCGTTTGCTTCCAGCAGGGCGGTCACGGCCTCCCGCTGCTGCCAGCCGATCTCCAGCGCCAGCGCACCGCCGGGGCGCAGAGCTTTCTGGTAGTGTTCCGCAATGGCCTTATAAAATACGAGGCCGTCTTCCCCGGCTTCCAGCGCCATGGCCGGCTCTTTGGCCACTTCGGGCTGCAATTCGCTCATCTCCTGCGCTGTCAGGTAGGGCGGGTTCGAGACGATGAGGTCGAGCTGACCCTCCGGCAGGCTCTCCCAGTAGGTGAAGAGGTCACCCTCCACCGGCTCTGCGGCGCGGGTAGGCTTCATGCCCCAGTCGAAGGCCGGCTCTTCAAAAGGCGAGGCATCCAGCACGTTTTCGGTGCTGCCGCCCCGGCCTTTCAGGGCCAGACGGGTATTTTTCTCGAGATAGACGTAGGCTTCCGGGCTCTTTTCCACGCAGACGACCTGCGCCGCCGGGCAGAGCCGCTTGACGCCAAGGCCCAGACAGCCGGTACCGGCGCAGAGGTCCAGCGCCCGGGGCGCTTCCACGCCCGCCAGCATCTCGGCAGCTGTCTCAGCCACCACCTCGGTATCAGCACGGGGACAGAGCACGCCCGGCCCCACGGCCAGTTCAAAGTCGAGGAAAGGCCAGCTGCCGCAGAGGTATTGCAGCGGCTCCCGGGCCGCACGGCGAACGGTAAGTTCTTCGAGCTTTGCCGCTTCGGCGGCGTCCAATGGACGGTCAGAAAGGCGGACGTCCCGGCCTGTCGCCAGCCGGAACAGCTCCCGGGCGTCGAAATCTGCGTCCGGACAGCCCGCCGCCGTCAGCCGCGCTTCTACTTCTTTGACCGCTGCCCGGGGCAGCATCGCTTCGCTCACCATTTGCCGTCCTCCGGGTCTTCGGGCAGCACCGGCGTCACGGCGGCGATGGCCACCTCAATCATGCTGTCGTCGGGTTCAAAGACAGTCAGCCGCTGCACCCAGAGGCCGGGCTGACGGATGATGCGGGTGGCGATGTTGTCCGAGCGGCCGCACCACTTGAGCAGCTCGTAGCTGATGCCCATCACGACGGGCAGAAGCAGCAGCTTGAACAGGACGCGGAGGCTGGTGCTGCTCCAGGGCAGCACGCTGTAGAGGAAAACGCTGACGATAACCACCAGAATGAGGAAGCTGGTGCCGCAGCGGGGGTGGAAACGGGTGTACTTGCGGACATTCTCCACGGTCAGCTCATCGCCGGCCTCGTAGCAGGCGATGGTCTTGTGCTCTGCGCCGTGATACTCGAAAACGCGGTGGATCTCCTTCATCTTGGAGATGGCCACCATGTAGCTGAGGAAAATGGCAACTTTCAGCAGCGCCTCGAGGATGACTCTCGGCCAGCGGGTCAGGATGACCACCTTGCCGAGGCCGCCCACCAGCACCGTCGGCAGAACGGTGAACAGCAGGATAGCGAACAGGCCGCCCACGAGGGCCGCACCGGCCATCAGGATGTCCTCGGCCTTCTTGCCCAGATGGTCGCCCACCCATTTTTCAAAGGCAGACTCTTCCTCTTCGGCGTCGTACTCGTCGCCCATGCTCACCTGCGCAGAGTACATCATGTAGCGGTAGCCGGTGATGAGGCTCTCTATCATCGAGATGGCTCCCCGCACGAGAGGGATCTTGGCCCAGATGCCGTGTTTCGGGGTGTCTTCTATCTTCGTTTCGATGGTGCCGTCAGGCTTGCGCACAGCGCAGCAGATGTGCTCCGGGCCGCGCATCATGATGCCTTCCATCAGGGCCTGACCGCCCACACTGGTCTTGAAGCATTCCTTCTTGGGTTCGTGATTCATAAAATGGATTTCTCCTGTCAGTTTTTTGACCTTTATTCTATCATATAAATATGACAAAATCTTGGAAGTTGTTTTCGTAAGCAGGGTGCGCCGAATGGCGAGGATTTTTGTCAGCAGACAAGGCGATTTTCCGCAGCAATCCTGACGGATTGCAAGGGAAAGCAACACGGTATGCTGGCAAAAAGACCGCTCAGGCGGTGTGCAATGCTTAGAAAACGGCTTCTTATTTTTTGTAGAGCGGCAGCCCCAGAGTGACCACCGTACCCCGGCCCAGAGTGCTCTTGATGTCCATCGTGCCGTCGAGGGCGGTCATGATGGAGTCCACCAGCGCCAGACCGATGCCGCTGCCGCGCACCGAGTTGCTGCCCTTGTAGAACTTGGTCTTGACGTTCTCGAGGTCTTCGGGCGGGATGCCGCGGCCCTGGTCGATAAATTCGATAAAGGCTTTGTACTCGCCCGCCCAGAGCTTGACTGTGATGCGCCCGCCGGGGGCGGAATACTTGATTGCGTTGTCCAGGATGTTGATAAACACCTGCCGCAGACGGTCGGGGTCGGCGTAGACCGGGATCATCTCCTCCGGCTCATTGTACACCAGCACAAGCCCCTCCCGCTGGATGCGGGCCTCGCAGAAAAGCACCGCATCGGTCAGCTCGGCCACAAGGTCGAGGGGACGGCAGGTCATCTTGAGACGGCCATTCTGCAGGCGGCTGAAATCCAGCAGCTCCTCCACCATGTTGTAGAGGCGGGCCGTCTCGTTGTTGATGATCTCGAGGCCCTTGCGGTAGTTCTCGTCGGAGGGGTCGTCCAGTGTGTGCAGCGTCTCCACCCAGCCCCGGATGGAGGTGAGCGGGGTGCGCAGCTCGTGGGAAACGGAGCTGATGAACTCATTTTTCATCTTTTCCGTCTCTTCGAGGCCCTCGGCCATTCGGTTGATGGTGCCGCGCAGGCGGTCCACCTCATCCCGTTCGTCGCCGGTGACGGGCAGACGGACGTCCAGCTCTCCCCGGGCGATGCCGGCGGCGGTGCGCTCCACCTGTCCCAGCGGCACCACGATGCTCCGCACGAAGTACAGGCCCGACATGATGGTAAAGGCCAGCACCGCCGCACCCATGATGAGGGCCACCGCCACGGTGCGTTTGAGCTGTTCTTCCACCAGTGTCAGACTGGTGACGAGACGCATGGCAGCCACATCTTCGGCTGCATAGGGTACGAGACAGCAGGCCGCCATGACCATCTCTCCGCTCTGGGTGCGGTAGATGGCGATGCCCTGCCCGTCCACGGCGTCCTGCGCCTGCTCAAAGTCGGTGCGGGTGACGATGCCCTCGGCATCGGTGCCGCTGGACGAGGCGATAACGCCGCCGTAGCTGTCCAGCAGCATAAATTCGTATTTGTCCTTATCGGAGAACTGCTCCACCATCCGGCGCAGGGCAACGCTGCGGCTGGCGGCGGTCTTCTGGCTCGTTTCGCCGGTGTACATTTTGAGCTGACCGGTGATGGACGAAAAGCGGCGGTACATGGTCTGCTGGACGCCGTTGTAGTAGCTGCGGGTGGCGCTGTAGAGGAACATGACCTCCACCAGCAGCACCAGCAGTACCGTAATGAGCAGACTGCCCCGCAGCCATCGCCGGGTGATACCGCTTCGCATGTTACTCCTCCCACCGATAACCATATCCCCACACGGTGAGGATATGTGCCGGATGGCTGGGCTCATCCTCCACCTTCATCCGCAGACGGCGGATGTTCACGTCCACGATCTTGACGTCGCCGAAGTAGTTTTCACCCCAGACACCTTTGAGGATGCGCTCGCGCACCAGCGCCACACCGGGGTTGCGGAAGAACAGCTCCATGATCTGGAACTCCACCTGAGTCAGCTCGATGGGCTTGCCCGCCTTGAGCAGGACGCGGCGGTTCTCGTCCAGCACGAAGCTGCCGCTCACCAGTGAGGCCGGTGCCTGCTCCCCTGCCTCGGCGCTGGCCGAACGGCCCACGCGGCGGCAGAGCGCCTCCACACGGGCCAGCAGCTCACTGACGCTGAAGGGCTTGGTCATATAGTCGTCGGCACCGATGGACAGGCCGCGAATTTTATCCTGCTCCTGCCCCTTGGCGCTCAGGATGATGATGCCGATCTTCTGGTCGGTGCGGCGGATGGTCTCGCAGAGCGAGAAGCCATTCATGCCCGGCAGCATCACGTCCAGGATGGCCGCGTCACAGCCCGGGCGCTGCTCCAGAAGAGGCAGGGCCGCTTCGGCGCTGTCCGCCTCCACAGCCTCCATCCCGGCCAGACGCAGGTTCAGCGCTATCATCTCACGAATGCTGGCCTCATCTTCCACTACCAGAACCTTGACCATTTATCGTTCCTCCGTTTCTATCCGGTTTGCCTTATGCGCAAGGCCCGGCATGTTACGAAAAATCATTTTTATTCCGTCCGCTCAGACTTACCCGGCCTGCCAATGGCTCTCCCCCTTGGGAGAGCTGGCTGTGAAACGGCCTGAGAGGGCTAATTCAGCCGGTACAGCGACCGGGAGAGCCGGTAATCCGGGTCCTCTATGGTCACATCCGGGCCGAGCTTTGCCTGCATCTGGCGGGACGCCACCACACCAAGGCGGGTCCATCCCACAGCGTTCTCGCTGGACGAAGCCAGCCGCAGGGTAAGCACCAGCTTGTTCTCGTCTACCGTCCGCAGCTCCACGGCGTCTTCCTCGTCCGTGCTGTCCGTCAGCATCAGGTTGCCCTCCCACTCGATGGGCAGGGCGATAT
>ULRE01062414.1_pt1 | contig 10225 bp, 7 predicted proteins | sample 1955141 | NCBI WGS metagenome assembly ULRE01 (sample SAMEA4835674, study PRJEB28245) | human gut metagenome | biome: gut microbiome; material: fecal sample | place: Denmark | collected 2008
ATCACGTAAAAACTTTGCGTTCTGCGGCAATTATCTTAGTTCTTTGATGGCAGAATAAGTTAGTTTATCGGCTGCAAAATAGTATGTATATTACAGACGTAATAAGCAATATGTGACGATATAATGATTTTGGTTGTGTGAAGTTGAAGTAAGAAATAGAAAGAAGCGTAGGACGAACATGAATACTAAGACAAGCAAATATGAAATAGATATGTGTAATGGCTCTATATTGGATAAACTGGTTTCCTTTTCAATTCCGTTGATGCTGTCAGGGATTTTACAGTTATTATTTAATGCGGTAGATATTATCGTGGTTGGACAGTTTACGGGCAATGAAGCACTGGCGGCTGTTGGATCAACGACTGCGCTGATCAATGTATTTGTCAATCTTTTTATCGGAATTTCCTTGGGCGCAAGTGTATTAGCTGCAAGATTTTATGCGACCGGACAAGAGAAGGAAATGTCAGAAACCGTACATACATCCATTACGTTGGCTCTGATCAGTGGAATCGCAATGGGAATTATCGGAGTGATTGCTGCCAAAGGTGCGTTAGAGCTGATGGATACTCCGGATAATGTATTAAACCTGTCCACACTTTATATGCGCATATATTTTATGGGAATGCCATTTTTTATGTTATACAATTACGGAGCGGCCATTTTAAGAGCGGTGGGTGATACCAAACGCCCTCTATTATTTTTGATTATTTCAGGTGCGACAAATGTGGTGTTAAATCTTCTTTTGGTGATTCAGTTTCATTTGGGTGTTGCCGGTGTTGCTATCGCAACGGTAATTTCTCAATGTATATCGTGCATTTTGGTATTACGCTGTCTATACCTTTCCGATGGAAGTTATCAGCTCCGCTTCAATAAATTAGGTATGAAAACGCGCTATGTAAAGCAAATATTCCAAATCGGTATTCCAGCCGGAATCCAAAGCACGATCATTAATTTTTCGAATGTTCTGCTTCAGTCCTCTGTCAACTCTTTTGGTTCTGTTGCAATGGCTGGCTACACTGCCGCCAATAATATTTTGGGATTTTTGTATGTATCTGTGAATTCCATTACACAGGCCTGCATGAGTTTTACAAGCCAAAATTATGGTGTACGTAAATTTAAGAGAATGGATAAAGTGTTATTAGAATGCTTAGGACTGACGGTAATTGTTGCTCTCGTTTTGGGTGGTGGATCCTATCTTTTCGGTGCGGAACTAATGCACATTTACACTAAGAGCACCAAGGTCATAGAGTGCGGTGTGGATATTATGTTATATACAACCGTCACATATTTCTTATGCGGTATCATGGATCTGCTGCCGGGGGCATTGCGAGGCATGGGGCATTCCACCGTGCCAATGATCCTTTCGGTGATTGGCACGGTAGGCACCAGAATTGTATGGATCTATGTCATTTTCCCATGCCATAGATCATTAGACTTTTTATTTATTTCCTACCCGGTGTCGTGGCTCCTAACCATTGTCATGCAGGTGATCTGTTTCTATTTCGTACGCAAAAAGGTGCACAATAGCTAGCTGCTCCACCCAGCTCCTGTTCAATCCTGAGAAGCCGGTTGTACTTTGCAACTCGTTCACTTCGGCTCGGTGCACCGGTTTTAATCTGTCCGCAATTCAAGGCAACTGCCAGATCTGCTATCGTCGTATCCTCTGTCTCTCCGGAGCGGTGGGACATAATACTCGTATAACCAAACTGTTTGGCAAGCTTGATCGCTTCCATCGTTTCCGATAAGGTTCCGATCTGATTGAGCTTAATTAGGATTGAATTACCACAGCCTTCTGCAATTCCCTTTGCCAGCCGTTTCGTATTCGTGACAAACAGATCGTCCCCCACCAACTGTACTCGATCGCCGAGTTCCTGTGTCAATTTCTCCCAGCCAAGCCAATCCTCTTCATCCAGTGGATCTTCAATAGAAATGATAGGATATCGTTCCACTAATGACTTCCAATGCGCGATCAACTCCTCGGAGGAATATCTCACCCCGGATTTTGGAAGCAGATACATCCCCTTTTGATCACTTTTCCATTCACTTGCCGCTACATCAATAGCAATCCGGAAGTCTTTTTCCGGTTCGTACCCTGCCTCTTTGATCGCATCGAGAATACATTCTATTGCCTCTTCATCACTCTGCAAATTTGGCGCAAATCCACCCTCGTCACCAACAGAGGTTGCCAAACCTTTTCGTTTTAATAAGGCAGCCAATGCATGAAACACTTCTGCGCTCCAACGCAGCGCCTCGCGGAATGAGTCCGCTCCCACCGGCATAATCATAAACTCCTGTACATCTACTGTATTGGCCGCATGCGCACCACCGTTCAAAATGTTCATCATCGGCACAGGCAGTTTTGTACCGGATACGCCACCCACGAAACGGTAAAGTGGCGTCTTTAACGATTGTGCGGCTGCTTTTGCCGTTGCAATAGAAACCGCCAAGATTGCATTCGCTCCAAGCACGGATTTGTCTGCTGTGCCATCTTTACGCAGCATTACTTGATCGACCGCATACGTATCAGACGCGTCCATCCCGCGCAAAATACCATTGATAACGTGATTAATATTATCAACCGCCTGCAGCACACCTTTCCCACCATACCGTGTATGATCTCCATCCCGAAGTTCCAATGCCTCAAATTCTCCGGTAGATGCACCACTCGGTGCAGCCGCCCGTCCTATCGTTCCATCCTGCAGAGTCACTTCTGCCTCTACGGTTGGATTCCCTCTGGAATCCAAAATTTCTCTGCCTGTAACACGTTCAATCTGCAATTGTTTAAGCACACTGATCACCATACCTTTCTTACATTCTATTTTTGATCAGTGTTTCCATTATTTATCATTCTATACAGATTCTCATCAAAAAGCCGTCTTATAGATCTCCAGCAACTGCTCCTCGCTTAATGGAATATAATTGTTTTTCAAAAGTCGCAGCTGCGTATTTGCAACATCTTTCGCAAATACCGGAAGATCTTCTTCTTTTACACCAAAGTTCTTTAATGGCTCGCTCTGCAGCACATCATCCATCAGCGCATATAACTTGTCTAGTGCTTCCGTCTGTTCTACGCCCAAAGTCTCTGCGATAACCGCCTCGAGATCATTAATTCGCCCTGTCGGTTTGATCTCTTTATATTTTTTCATAACAGAGGCAAACATAAGCTGGTTCGACTGACCGTGCGGAATATGATAGACCGAACCAAGTGGATATGCACACGCATGCACTGCAGCACATCCGGCGTATCCAAACCCAAGGCCTGCCCAGTTGGATGCTTTCAAGAATTCTGCTGCGTATTCTTTCCACGCATCTCCACCTCCTGCTGCAACTGCTTTCGACCAACAGAAAAGAATTGTCTTTAATGCTTCTGTCGAAAAAACTCTGGAAATGCTGCATCCGTTTGGACTAAGGAACGACTCTACGCTATGTACCATTGCATCGATCGAAGATGTTGCAAAAATCTTGTACGGAAGGGACGTAAGCAGATTTGTGATCAATACTGCTTTGTCCGGCAGCATCGCATTCGAGGCAAGTCCCATTTTTACGCCTTTGCTAACACGATTGATGACAGATATATTCGTAACTTCACTTCCGGTTCCGCAGGTTGTTGGAATGATAATAAGTGGATGTATTTGTTTCAAGGTGTCCACATTATCGTACAGATCATCTACGGTATCGTCCGGGCCGGCAACTGCGATCACTTTCGCAATATCAATTACTGTGCCACCTCCGACTGCAATGATCCGATCATATTTTTTGTCTCGGAGGGCATTGAGAATTGCATCGACATCTCCATCGGTCGGTTCTCCCTTGCTGTATTTTTCACGAAATAATGTCTGTACCCCGGTGTTTAACTCTGCAATATAATCCTGATATGTATGCTCACCGCACAACACCAGATCATCCGATCCCAAATCGGCATCAGCCGCAAACTCAGCAAATGTATCAAATTCCTCAATTTCTGTTTTTATCGAAAATCCTTTCATCGTAATCCTCCATTTCTATCTGCGCCTACATACAAAAGGTATTTTAGCACTGTCTGCGCCTCATACTGCAGCATCTACAGTATCTTCCGCTGCTACATATTTCTGCTCAACAATATCAATGATCAGCTCCGCTGTCTTTTCCCAGCCAAGAAGACTGCTGTCGATCAATATATTTCTTGTATGACGATCGCCACGTTTCTTGCCGGTAATGTAAGCATGACGAGCATGCTGTGCCTTCTCAACCTCTTCCCACTTCGCAGTTGCTTTTCGTTCATTCATCCCCTCTTTCGCCATAACAGCAGCGACTTCTGCTTTTTCCGGCGCATAGATAAAGACATTTAAGACGTCATCTCTATCCCGCAAAATATAATCACTGCTTCGACCAACGATAACGCAGGAAGATTTCTCCGCAAAATCATGAATTGCCTGAAACTGTGCATCAATGACTCGATTTGACAAGTTCGCATAGCGAACACCATAAGAAGTATCAAAGCCATAACGAACGCCGATCTTGGCATCTGCCTCCTCGACCAATCCTTTGGCAACACCAATCCTCTCAACGACCTTATCCACCAAGTCTCTATCATAGTACTCTATTCCAAAATGATCGGCAACCATTTTGGCGATTTCCGGACCGCCGCTTCCGTATTCACAGCCAACTGTTACAACAAAATGTTTGCCCGTATATTTCTTGGCCTGCTGTTCTGCTGTCTTATCTGCAGCATCTGCGGTACTCGTTTCACTTACAATAAAAATGTCACGGCCAAATTCGGCACCGTACTTGCTCTTAGAATAAAAGTAAAAGAACACACCAAGTGCAAGCCAAGCTCCTACAACGATCCATTCCTGCCATACAAGTGCGGCTGAAAAAGATGCCGGAATGATGTACAACAACGTCATAAAGGCTGCCATGGCAACTGCCATTACGCCAACAAATTTACCCGCTTTTGCCTTGTACGGTCTATCCATGTCCGGCTTGGTCTTTCGCAAAATGCAAAACGAAATGGATACGAACATATACGCAATAACACAGCCAAACGATGCAGCATCGACAAGCCATACAAGAACACCTCTACCAAAGAATGGTGCAATACAGCAGGCAATTCCGCAAAGAATAATTGCTGCTTCCGGTGTTTTATTTTTGCCAAGTTTACCAAACATTTTTGGGATCATCAGCGACTCACCCATGGAATACAGTGCACGGCTTCCACCCATCAAGAATGAGTTCCAAGAAGTAATGATACCGCACAGACCACCAATAATGAGAACCTTGCCCATGAGTGGTGTATGAAATGCGGTCTCGATCGCTTTGGCAGAAACAAGCCCATTCTGTGAAGCCATCTCCTTTGCAATGGCACTGCTCGGCATGATATAGCACACAGCAAAAATGATAAGCAGATACCAGGCAACTGCCAAAAAGATGGACAATAACATGATCTTTCCAATCTTTTTGTATGGAACATTAATTTCTTCTGCCGCCTGCGGAATAACATCAAAGCCAATAAAAAGAAACGGTGTCATACATGCGACCTTGAATACACTTCCCAGTGTGTTACCGGTAGATGCCTGCCACATCTGACCGGTCACGTTTCCACTATCGCCATTAATTGCAGAGCCAACAACCAAGAGGATTCCGGCAATTGCAATGACCGCCGTAAGAATCGTCTGCAAAATAGCTGCTGTCTTGGCACCTTTAATATTGATCAATGTGATCAATATTGCAACACCTACACCTAACAAAATCGTTGTAAGATAAATGTCTTTGCCAGCGATGGTGTATAAATATACCTGATTAAATTTTGGAAATAAGTATGTAATTACGGTTGGGAGCGCTGTTGCCTCAAAGGCTGCTGTCGCAACATAGCCCAATATGATCATCCACGTACATACGAACGATCCTGTCGGTCCCATCGCACGATAACTAAATACATGCTCGCCACCGCACTGCGGCATTGCTGATGTCAATTCTGCATAAGTAAGTCCGACAAAAAATACCATCAGACCACCAATCAACATTGCGATGATCGATCCCATAAATCCCGATGTTGTGATCCAATCGCCTGAGTTAATGACCCAGCCCCAGCCTATCATGGCGCCGAAGGCGATAACGAGGATGTCCCACGATCCCATTACCTTATCAAATTTTGAATTCTGCTCCATAACGTTTCCTCCAATTATTTCTTAAGACGAATACGTCATCATTTTTTGTGATAACCTGTTCATCTGTAATGTGATTTACCTGTTCAAAAAAGATGTCAGGGCGCAGTTGTTGTGCGTTCCCTGACATCTTCGTCAAGTTTCGGTTATGTAACCGGCTTTATGCAATTGCTTCTTTAATAGCTTCCTCAAAGATCTCAAGACCTTTTTCCATCTGCTCATCTGTCATTGTAAGCGGTGCTAAGAAGCGGATTGTATTACTTGCAAATCCACAGCTTTCCAGCAGCAGACCTTTCTGCATTGCATTTCTGACAATGTCTGCAACCAGCTTTGTTGCCGGCTCTTTTGTCTCTCTATCGGTAACGAACTCGATGCCGATCATTGCGCCAAGACCTCTGACATCACCAATTACATCGTATTTATCTTTCAATGCATTGTATCTGTTCATAACTACATCACCAATATGTCTTGCCTTAGCTGCATAATCGTCTCTCTGCATAATATCCATGACTGCCAATGCAGAAGCACACGCAAGTGGGTTACCACAAAAAGTACCACCAATCGTGCCTGCCGGTGCTGCATCCATTACCTCCGCTCTCGCTGTGATCGCAGAAATCGGAAGTCCGCCGCCTAATGATTTGGCAGTAGCGATAATATCCGGTGCCGCACCAGCCTCCTTCCAATATTCAGAAGCATAATACTTACCGGTTCTGCAGTTACCGCACTGCACTTCATCTGCGATCAGTAAAATGCCATTCTCATCACAGATTTTACGAATTGCTTTGACCCAAGCGATCGGAGCCGGAATAAATCCGCCCTCACCCTGTAACGGCTCAACAAGCATACATGCAATTTCATTGGCAGGTGCGCCCTCATCAAAAATCTTATTCAGCTCATCAATATAATACTGAATCGCCTCTTCCTCCGTGTATCCTTTCGGTGCACGGTATAAATAAGGATATGGTGCACGGTAAATGCTTGATGGGAAAGGTCCCATGCCAACTGCATAGGTTTTCTTGGCAGTCAGTGCCATTGTAAGATTGGTTCTTCCGTGGAATGCACCGGTAAAGCAGATCACGCCGTTTCTCTTTGTATATGCCTTGGCGATCTTGATCGCATTCTCGTCACACTCTGCACCAGAGTTGGCAAAATAGGTTTTCATCGTATCACCTTTACAAGGCATGATCTTATTTAATCTCTCGGCAAGTGCTACATATCCGTCATGCACATACACATTAAAAATTGTATGGAAATATTTATCTGCCTGTGCTTTGACTGCATCGATTACTTCCTGATTTGAATAACCAATATTTAACACACCAACACCGCCGACCCAATCGAGAATCTTGTTGCCATCCAAATCTTCAAACATAGCGCCTGCGCCCTGCTTGATGCAGATTGGATAGGTGTTTCCACAAAGCGCCTGTGGAATTGCCGCATTTCTACGATCAAGGAGTTCCTTGGACTTTGGTCCCGGTACCTGCTCTGTTACAATTTCTGGTAATGCCTTTGATAAATCTTTTGTTGTCATATGTTTGTCCTCCTATGCCATAAATTTGAAACACAGGCTTCCTCGCATCATCACTTGGATGCCTGTTCTGCAAACAAAAAGACGCCAAAAAAGTAAAATACTTTTTTGACGCCTTTGTCATTGCTTTATTTTTTATTCTGCAAACATTATAACAACTTTGGCATGCAATACAATGTACTTGCTGTACCAAATATTTTGTGCATGGTACACAATTGCCGCTCACTACCTCTGCATATTACGATAATTTCTTATCATAAAGGCGAGCTTAAGTAACAGACACGTGTCAATATCGTTGATCTGGCGGCCGAGGATCTCCTGAATCTTCCTCAGACGATAGTTCAAAGTGTTACGGTGGATATACATTGCTTCTGCCGTGTCCTTCGCATTACAATTATGGTTGATATACTTTTCAAGTATCTCACATAGATTACCCTGATTAACTTCATCTGCACGAAGCAGCTTTCCAATATTTTTTTCAACAAACTCATCCAGAAATCGACTGTCCGTGATCTTAGATATCATCGTGTAAATACCCTGATCTTTATAAAAAAAGACCGATTCTTCCCGTCCGGACATATTCGCAAGTTTAATCGCAGTAGCCGCTTCATTTCGGCTCACCCTCACATCTTCCAAATATCCTGTACTGTTTCCTACGCCGACAACCAGCCTGGTCGCACAGTCTTTCTCGGTAAGCTGCGCAATCTTTGCGAGAATTTTCTTTAACAGCTTATCACTCACATCATACGCCGGCACAAGTGCCAAGACCGTACCGGCCTGCAACTGCGTCAATATATTTTGAGACAGATAATGTGAAAACTCTGTACGAATGATCCCACGTATCGCTTGTCCGATCGTAAACGAATCGTCTTTATCCCGTTCCTTAAAAAAAGCAAATTCGATCACTCGAAATTCTCCGGACAGATCCACATTCAAATATCTTGCCTGCGCAAAAACATCTTCTTTGTTCAGATGCTCTGCGTCCAAAATAGAGGTGAATAATTGTTCCTCTGCATTTTTGTTATTTTCTTCCAGCACTAGCCTCTTGCATATGATCTGACTCAGATCCACCAAAGGGAAACGCATTGGCAGCTCAAACAATGGTAATCGATGTTCGTCGCAATATTGTACCAATTCTTCCGAAATCTGTCCTTCGTTAATTCCCACTGCTGCAATATCATATTCCTGCATTTTTGCAATGAGTTCTTTCAATTTAAGGCTATCATCCGTAAGATCCCGATTGGTTAGCACGACAAATTCGCTGCCATGAATATAGCTCTCCATACGATACTCACTCTTTACACATTGCAAACAATCCGCAAAGTATATCCAACGGATCGGACGCATCAGGCCTTCCTCACCCGCCCGTAAGTTTAATGTTTCCCTTAACTCCGGAATCTCCATCATGTCTATACAGTTCATTATGCTGTCCCCTTTTTTGACCAAGTCAGCAAATAGCTGCTCGCTGTCCCTTGGCATCCAAGGCAGTAAACAGCTGCTTTTCTCTTATTTCACCTTACTCAGTGAACATCTGCACCCAGTAATAAGAATACATATCGTTTGGAACGATCACCAGACCAACACCGATCTTCTTAAACCTGTTATTCATGATGTTTTCTTTGTGCCCCGGTGAATTCATCCAAGAATCCATAACAGCTGCCGCACTTCTCTGACCGGCTGCAATATTTTCCCCGCTGGCCGTTGGTGTTATCTTGTACTTTTCAAAAATCGTAAAACAAGATGTGCCATTCGGACGAGTATGCGAAAATGACTTTGTAAGTTCCTTTGCTCTGTCCTGTGCCGCTTTCATAAGTTTCTCATCCATTGTCAATGCGTTAAGCCCTTTTTTCTTGCGGTTTTTATTGACAATAGAAATCACCTTCTTTTGAAGAGAAATATCTGAAGTTGTGTTCTTTTTGCCCGCTGTCTTCGCGTTTTTCTTCGTTGCCTGCTTTTTCGTGACGGTCACTTTACATTTTAGCGTTTTCCCTTTTACTTTAGCAGTCACCACTGCTTTCCCAGCCTTTTTGCCGGTTACTTTACCCTTCGCATTGACCGTTGCAACAGATTTTTTTGAAGATTTCCATTTTACCTTCTTCTTCGTTCCGCGCACTTTTAACGTGACAGACTTTCCTACTGCGATCTTCGCTGTCTTCTTATTTAGCTTGATCGCGGATGCTGCGTCTGCCACCCCACTATACAACGTGCTGCCTGCTAATACTGCTGCCATCAATAATGCCATGGCTTTCTTATTCTTATACTGTTTCATAATAATCCTCCATTCTGTGATTCTTTCCCTGCTTACTGTCAACTCACCTCGCTGACAGGATATCTATGTATTGATACAATTATGACATAGATATAACGTAAATTTTAATGGTGTCCGTACATAAAGTCAACCATAATCCCCTGATGGGAATCATTTTCCTGAAAAAATCGACCGGTTGCAAGAAATTCATCGGACATTTATAATGACTATATGTACGAGATTCTTATATACTATACTGTATAGTATTCAAACTTCCCATACCGGAAGTTATTGCAAAACCACATA
>ULRE01056642.1_pt1 | contig 10211 bp, 9 predicted proteins | sample 1955141 | NCBI WGS metagenome assembly ULRE01 (sample SAMEA4835674, study PRJEB28245) | human gut metagenome | biome: gut microbiome; material: fecal sample | place: Denmark | collected 2008
CGGATGAAAGTCATGTTGGCAATGTCGAACCCTCTTACCTGATAAAGTTTGCCGGGTATCACTTCAAACAGTCCGTTGATGCGGTTAAGCTGCGACTGCCTCCACAGGCTGGGGTTGGCAGTCTGCGGTGTTTCATTCTTCAGAAAATCCCATTCCTCCACTGAATAAGACACTTTTCCGTCTTTGCCCAATACCGCTTTTCCATCAATACTTGCAATAAATCCTCGGTTCGCGTCTTCAAAATCCTGACGGTCGTTGAAATTCAGTTCCGTATTTACAGTTTCATTAGCACGGATGGTATGTTCCGTAGCCGGTTTCTGTGCCCAAAGAACTGACGGAATGACCGTCATGGAGAGTGCCATAGTCAAAAATTTTATTTTCATTGTCATACTGATTTGATTACGTTGCAAAATTACTGCGTTATTTCATGCTTGTAAATGCGTTTTTCTGCATTTGGTTTGTATATTTGTACGATTATTAATGAGAATATGCTTTATTAACCTAATTTACATGTTGTTTTGTATGATTCAGCCCGTATTCACATTCGACAACTTGCTTCAACGCCTACAGCTGGGCAAGGATGCCACTCCTTTCGTCATCTGGCATGAAAAAGACTTGTTCGGTACACACGACAACCCTGTAAAGATAGACCTTCCCTGTCTGTTTCTTTGCTTGGACGGAGAAATGCTACTGGACATCAACCTGCAACCCTACTGTTTCAACCGTGAGCACCTGCTTTGCTTCACCACACCCTGTGCCTGCCGCATTGTAAGCCGCAGCCCCGGTTTCAGGTGTGTGGGTCTGCTGCTTTCAAAAGCCTTTTGGCGGCAACTCGTCCATATCGAGCGGACTTTGGGGGAAGATTGCCATACGCAATGCTTTCATTGCCCTCAATGAAGACGAACACGAACGGTTGAGCCGTTTCTATGACCTGCTGTGTCTCTGCGCTGACGCTTCCGACTTGAAAGATTCCTCAGGAACTCTTTATCCGCTCATTTTGGGAATGTTCTGCCAAGTACGCAATGTCTGCCGACGCTTGGAAGATACCGTCATCCCCGCATCACACAGCGAGAAGATATTTTATGACTTTCTTGATTTGTTGCACACCCATTACTGCCAACAGAGGCGCGTATCATTTTATGCAGATGAACTTTTACTGACCCCCCGTCACCTCACTACCGTTATCCGGCAAGTAAGCGGGCGAAGTGCCGCACGGTGGATAGAGGAATACATCGTACTTGAAGCGCAGATCCTGCTGCGTAATTCTTCCAAAGCTATCAAGGAGATTGCTTATGATCTGGGATTTAATGAACAGTCACTTTTTTCCAAATATTTCAGTAGGGTTTCGGGTAGTTCACCTGAGTCATATCGCCTTTCTTCCACTGCAGATTAGACAGGGCAGTTTCAGCTAAATTCCCTGTTTTTACGAACTTATTATATAAAATCTGTTTATAGGATTTCTCATTCTATACTTGAAATAGTGACATCGTCAAATTCATCCATATAATTGATGAGTCGTTCGTTGTGATTGCCACGTTTAACTTTCATCTCAATGCTGGCCTCGAATATTTCACCTTGTGAGGTACGACGGTCACGCAGTTCATAAGAATAGAGTTCGATGCAGTCTTCCTTTATTTGGTTAACCACCCGCTTCACGCTCTCTTTCTTAGTTGCTGTAAAGGTAAGTTGTACTGTAGTAGTTCCAAAAATCGGAATAAAGGAATTCATGACTTCCAGTCCGAAAAGCACCATAGCTGTAGCTATGCCGGCTGCTATATACATGCCAGTTCCACAGGTCAATCCGATAGCTGCCGTCACCCATAATCCAGCAGCAGTAGTCAGACCACGCACTACATTCTTTTGAAAAATAATGGTTCCCGCTCCAAGGAAACCAATACCGGAAACCACTTGTGCCGCTACTCTCGATGAGTCTTTCAAATCAAACCCAAAGCCATATTGTGATACAATACAAAAAAGGGCACTACCCAATGCTACTAAAAAATGTGTACGGAATCCGGCTTCTTTTGAACGGTATTCACGTTCTATTCCTATGATTCCTCCTAAAATAAGAGCTACAAATAATCTAAGTGTTATTTCTAAAATCATATTCATTGTCTATGTATTTTTTATTATTAAAAATAGTATCCCATATTTATGTTGATTCGAACATTGGTGGCATTATCGGAACTTTGCGCAAAAGCATTGTTCCAATCGTTTCCTATCCATGCGTGGTTATGCCCGATGGCATAATCAACATAAACAAACACCGGTCCCATTACAAGTGAACAGCCTGTCACATTCTGAAAGCTGTCGGAATAGCCTCCTACACGTTTATGCAATAAACTGAAATCATTATAAAGGCATATCTCATCCAGAAAACCTTTTCGGAACGGAATGTGATAAGCTAATGCCATAGAATAAATATCTGCTTTTGAAGTTACTTGGTAAGTTGCCCCGAAAGCAGCCAAAGTGATTTGATGGCGGGTATCCATTGATTCGTCCGCTAAATGGATGTCATAAGTGGTATATTGTGCCTTGAAATTCCAACGCTTGTAATCAAGCACATAATGCAGGGCGGTAGCCCATCGATACCCCATTGCCCCACTATCCAGATGATAGACTCCGCCCACCAAAACGGAAGCACCCGCTTGATGTTTCCATTTGTTACCCCATTGGTAAGTAGCATGAATGTTACCTTGGTTCACTTCCTTGTGTCGTCCAGCAATATCATATGAATATCGGTCTGTTGTCAGTTCTGACTTGTCTCCGAAATCTGTCAATCCCGAATTTTTAAAGAAAGCGGCTTGTACTTCCCATTGCCGGCTACGGAAAATGTATTTTAACCCCATATCTGCGTCATCTTCCAGTCCCACATAATATTGGAGATTGAAAAAATAACTGTTTGACGTATATGGCAGTATTCCGAACGGTACCGTTGTAAGCCCCATTTGCAATTGGTTGTTTTTATCAAACTGATACCCCAACCACCCTTGTCTTAACATTCCTCCCCCTGATGAAGAAGGGTAAAAACGATAATCGGCTGAAAGCTGGAATTTATGATAGGATGCATCTACATTCAGCCGAAACACATCAAATCCAAAATCCCCGCCACGTTTTCGGCATCCCGCTTTCCAGTCCGAATAATTATAATTGAAACGGAGTGCCCCACCTATTTTTAATACAGGCTTCTCTTTTATACTGCTATCAGGAGTTTTTGCCCTGACCGGGATTATCCATCCGGCCATAAAAATAGCCATCAATAAATATATCTTTTTCATTATTGTTCTGAGTTTATAATGTTTTGTGCCCGTTTAAGGGCTGCGTTGATATGGGGACAAATGTTTTCCTCATTCAGTAAACTGTAAAATCCGGAATTGTGAAGAGTGGCATGTACGTTTTCATTCACTCCGGAGAGTACGATTCTGATGCCTTCCTTGTGGCTCATACGACAGAGACTTGACAAATTATTCACTCCCGTGGAATCAATAAAAGGTACCCTGCGCATACGGATAATGCGTACTAAAGGTTTGTCGCCAAGTTCTGCCATCACTTCTTCAAACTGAGTGGCAATACCAAAAAAATAAGGTCCGTTAATTTCATACACCTCCACACCATCGGGAACAGCAATTGTTTCTTCGCTATCCATATACAGATCTGTTTCTTCGCACGGTTTGATTTCATCCTTAATTACAGAGATTTCTGTGGTTTTCATCACACGCCCGATAAATGACACGCAAGCTATGAGTAACCCCATTTCTATGGCAATGGTAAGGTCGAAAATAACCGTAAGAAAAAAGGTGATGAGCAATACAGCCACATCCGACTTGGAACCTTTGAGCAACTCTCTGAAACTTCTCCATCCGCTCATATTATAGGAAACCACCACCAATACACCTGCCAGACAAGCCATTGGGATATATTGTGCCAACGGCATAAGTAACAACAATATCAACAGTAGCACGACAGAATGGACGATTCCAGCTACAGGTGTATGCCCGCCGTTATTGATGTTAGTCATGGTACGAGCTATGGCACCGGTGGCCGGAATACCTCCAAACAGCGGTGTACACATATTTGCCACTCCGAGGGCAATCAGTTCAGTATTGGAGTGATGGCGGTCACCTATCAGTCCATCAGCCACTTGTGCAGATAACAAAGATTCTATGGCACCCAAAATGGCAATAGTGACGGCAATAGGGAAAAGCTCTTGAATTGCTTTCCAATCAATGGATGGAATAACAACCTCAGGAAGAGACGACACGAGAGTAAACCGTGTTCCGATAGTGTCTATGCCCGTTATGCCACAATAATTACCGAGAACCCATACAACAAGAGTAACGATAAGAATCGCCATTAATGATCCCGGTATCTTTCGTAACAGCCGAGGAGTAAGCAGAATGATTCCTATACTCAACAGGCTGGTCAACACATTCCAACCATTTATACTGTCCATATGACGGATATAAACCATCCATTTACCGATAAAATCACCTGGAACTTCCTCACCTGCTAAATCCAATCCCAATACGTCAGCCATTTGCGTGGTGAAGATTGTCATGGCTATACCGGCCGTAAATCCGACAATGATGGGATAAGGTATAAACTTGATCACAGTCCCCAGTCTAAATACTCCCATGAGTATCAATAGTACACCAGCCATAAACGTGGCAATTGCCAATCCGTGGAAACCATACTTTTGGACAATGCCATACACTATGACGATGAAAGCACCAGTCGGTCCTCCAATCTGCACCTTGCTTCCTCCTAAGAATGAAATGATGAATCCTGCAATAACGGCTGTAATAATCCCCTTTTCCGGTGAAACACCGGACGCTATGGCAAATGCTATGGCAAGCGGCAATGCCACAATACCGACAATAGCACCGGCCATCAGGTCAGACACGAACAAGGATTTGTTGTAATGTCGTATACTTGTAAAAAACTTCGGTCTAAAATTGCTTGTTTGAATCATATTAAACTCTTAATCTCCAGTAATCGTATTTATACATTTTCGTTTCCTTGTCTTTGGGTATCCAACTGTCCACCAAAGCTCTGTTTTGTTTTATCCATTCCCTTACAGCCTCGCGTTCCGTTCCCCTTGTCTGCTCAATGGCACTCATCAGTGAACTGATTTGCCGGTCCGTAAGATGAATATTCCCCAACAGTTCTGCGGCGAATGGATGTTCCTTGCTGAATCCGGTACGGGCAATCGCCCGGATATATTCCGAGACTCCATAGATATTTTTCGGGTCCTCCAATACTTTAAGCTCGTAACGGTCGAACATCCAATGGGGTGTCCATCCGGTTACTACAATCCATTCTTTCTTTTTAATCGCCTTGTCAAGAAGCGCAGTCATGGCCGGACCGCTTGAAATCATCAGTTTGTAATCCAGTCCGTAAGTTGGTATGGCCGTTTCCGTACATTTCATGATACCCGTGCCTGCATCAATGCCTACAATTTCCCCATTGAAACGTTCTGTGAACTCCGGCAGCTCCTCTATGCTGTTAATGGGGACATAAGCCGGTACCACAAGACCGATACGGGCACTGTCGAACACCTGCCCCAATATTTCAAATTTTCCCTGATATTTTTCAAAATAGGGTTTATGCGTAACGGGAAGCCAACTGTCAAGAAACACATCCGTCTTTCCACGTGCAAGCGAGGTGAATATCGGGGCGATATCCGCATTGAGCAGTTCTACTTGAAAACCTTGTTCCACAAGAATTTCACGGGCTAAATGGGTCACTGCGATACCTTCCGCCCAGTTAGGATAAGCGATGCTTATTTTATTGGGGTTGATGATACACGATGTCATCAAAATACTGCTGATAATGGTTGTGATAAATCTGAATATTCTCATAAATTCATTGTGCTAAATATGATGATTATTTCTTTTGGGCGATACCTTGAGTAATACGGTCTAAAATAATAGCCAGTATTACAACGGCAATGCCGCCTTCAAAGCCGAGTCCGATTTTCATTTGTGTGATACCTTTCAGTACCACTTCTCCCAAACCACCGGCTGAAATCATGGCAGACACCACTACCATGGAAAGTGCCATCATGATGGTCTGGTTGATGCCGGTTAGTATGGTGGGTAAAGCCAAAGGCAACTGCACCTTGAAAAGTAATTGGCGGGGAGTGGCCCCGAACGATCGGGCAGCCTCTATTACGTTTTCAGGTACTTGCCGTATGCCCAATCCCGTAAGCCGCACCACCGGAGGCATGGCAAAGATGATGGTGGCGAAAGCACCGGGAACCGTACCCAATCCGAAAAACAATACCGCAGGAATCAGATAGACGAAAGCGGGCATGGTCTGCATACAGTCCAGAACGGGACGGAGCATCCGGTTACAGCGTTCACTTTTTCCCGCCCAAATGCCGAGTGGGATTCCTATCAGCAAAGCCATGCAAGTGGAGGAAAGCACTAAGGCAAGCGTTTGCATGGTTTCCTCCCAAAATCCCATACCCCATATCAGCAACAGTCCCAGAAGAGTAAAAGCCCCCATACCTTTACCCACTTTCCACCAAGCCAGTAAAACGGTCAGTGGAATAAAAACATAAAACGGGATAGCGTACAATGCCAGTTGGAAACTATCAATAAAACTTTCTACGCCTACATTCAACGCATCAAAAAATACCGCACCTTCTTCGGTCAGCCATTCGATGGCTGCTTCTATATAACATCCTATATCTATCATTGTATATATCGTTTTTTGTATTATAAATCAATTGCTTGTTGGATAATGTCGTTTATCTCTTCCTTATCCTTGCCGGTCACTTCCACAATGAGCGATGAAAGTGGAACCACTCCTTCAAATTCGCGTTCTTCATTCACCACCCAGATCGGTGAATTGGTCTTGGTCATCAGCGGAAGGATGTCTTCCACCACCGTGTCTGCGGTAATGGAATGAACCTCGCTTTTTATGACCGAAGCGATGTCTTTCACTTTCGCTTCACGCAATTTCACAAGATCTCTCAACCGGACCTCGCCTTGCAGAATACCGCCCGCATCCACTACGGGAAGTACGGTAAGTTTACGCTCTTTCATTTTGCGTATGAGTACTTCCGGTCCTTCCTTACCCAAACGTGCAACCAGAGGCTTATCCACCATAATTGAAGCGGCTGTAACGATACGGCTGCGGTCCACGTTTTCCACAAAACTACGCACATATCCATTGGCGGGTTCCGTGAGGATTTCCTCCGAGGTGCCAATCTGTTGAATCTCACCGTCGCGCATGATAGCGATACGGTCACCCAATTTGATGGCCTCTTCCAAGTCATGGGTAATGAACACGATGGTTTTCTTCATTTTCGATTGTAAGGCCAGCAGCTCATCCTGCATCTGTACCCGAATCAATGGGTCGAGAGCCGAGAAAGCCTCGTCCATCAACAGTACCTCGGGGTCATTCGCCAAAGCACGTGCCAATCCGACACGTTGTTGCATACCGCCTGAAAGCTCGTTTATCATCTGGTTCTCATAGCCGTCAAGTCCCACAAGTTTCATGCTTTCCAGTGCTTTTTGTTCGCGCTCTTCCTTACCTATACCTTGGAGTTCAAGTCCGAAAACGATATTCTGTAACACGGTACGATGGGGTAGCAGGCCGAAATGCTGAAATACCATAGCCAGTTCCTTGCGACGGACGGCACGCAGTTCCTCATCAGGCAGGGTGGCGATATTCTTGCCATTGACCGCAATTGCTCCAAAGGTGGGTTTGTTAAGTCGGTTGAAGCAACGCAACAAACTGGATTTTCCGCTTCCGCTCAACCCCATAATGACAAATATCTCACCTTCATTGATGGCAAAGTTGGCGCCATTTACAGCGACAGTACATCCTGTTTCTTTCTTGATTTCCTGTTTACTCTTTCCTTTCATCAGCATCTTGAATGCTTTATTCCGTTCACGACCGAAAATAAGGTAGAGTTTCATTACTTCTATTTTCTTTTTCTCATTCATATATAACCTTTCTTTTATTCGTTAATCTTTTCTCAGACTTAAACACAAAAGCAAGTTTAATGTCTATCTGTCAAACAAATAGGCACACGGAAATTCTATTGTCATTCCATGCGGAACCACAATCATTTCTTCTTTTACTGTTTCTGAAAACAACTGCAATAGGGGCGATACTAATGAGTCTGAATCATGTGAGATAAATGGATTTATTTTCAACAAAGAATTGTCCTGATGATTCTACCCTCTAAAGGCTTTTGTTGCATGATGTATTTGCAAAGATACTTAAAAACATACGGTTAAACAAATGTTATTGGCTGGTATTCGGGACTTTTACAGCCCCATACGTAGTATGGATAATTTCTTAATATTTTTCAACAAATGGCAAAAGATGGCAAATAATCCACGTTTACAGTTTTTTTTCTTGGCGACCATTTTTATAAAGACTAATTTTACATTTTTATGTTAATTCGCTCTGTTTGTTATCTGAAAGAGCACAAAAATCTATTTCACAAAATGAATATCCGACTGGAACCCAAAGAGATCACAGATGCTTATAGTACGCCCATTGTTCAGCAGACTTCCTTTTGGTCGAAAGTAAAAGAACAGCTTGGCATGAGTTCCTGCGCTTTTGATTACAGTGTGCGCAATAGTGAACTTTATACCCACGTGGGAGGTTATACGTACACTCAAGCCGATTTCATAATGTTCTTTCAATATCTCAACCGTGAGGATTATATTGCTTACTTACCCTATGGCCCCGAGATAGAACCATCAGAAGAAAATCAAGGTATTTTTCTGGAAGAACTTTCTGAATCACTTCGTTCATTCCTACCCAAGCATTGCATAGCCCTACGTTATGACCTCAATTGGGAAAGCCATTGGTGCAAGGCGGATGATTTTGATGAAGAGGGGCGCTGGATAGGACTTCCTGGGAAAGAGTCTCAGGAGATAAAGCTCAATTACGGTACTTGTTGTCACAATCTGCGTAAAGCCAACACCAATATCTTGCCGGTCAATACCATTGTTCTTGATCTGTCCACCACAGAAGAGAAGCTTCTTGCACGTATGAAACCTAAGACACGTTATAATATCCGGTTGGCATTGAAGCGTGGAGTGGAGGTACGTTCAGCCGGAATCGAAGGATTACAAATCTGGTACAGCCTCTATAAAGAAACTGCTTTACGTAATGGGCTTCACCTGAACGATATTCAATATTTCCATTCCATATTTGCTTCAAAGATGGAATGTGACGATCCCAAAGTGAATGTAAAGCTGCTCATAGCCTATCACGACAACACTCCGTTGGCTGCGATGTTCCTGGTCTTCTCATCCCATAGGGCTACTTATCTCTATGGAGCCTCTTCGTCATCTCACCGTAATCTGATGCCTACTTATGCCTTGCAATGGAGAGCTATACAGCTGGCGCATGAGTACAACTGCTTGGAGTATGACATGTTCGGTATCGCTCCGTATGCCGATGCCTCACATCCCATGTACGGGCTTTATAAGTTCAAACATGGTTTTGGCGGAGAAATCTATCATCAGTTGGGATGCTGGGACTATCCATTGAAAGAGGATATGTATCAATATTTTACTGCAAAGGAAATGAGCTTGCAGGGATATTACCAGCCTTAAAAACTGTTATTACGATCATGAGAAAGAAAATACGACTAAGATTCTATTTTTTTTCATGGAACTTTATATTGATGTGCTGAAAAACAATAATTAAAGATTATTATAACTGGATGCTTGGACATGTGCTTTGGCAAACTCCACTGCCTCTGGGCGTGTCAATACCTTGAAAGGGCTGATGTATATTGCACATGGAAAAAGGTAAATACGGGTTCATCCGTTTTCATTGTTCGAGTATATGCCCGAATACAAAAGACATTCCTTTTCGAGAGGGATTACAAAGGATAATCCGTCTGGAAATGAAATACAAACGCCTGCGTGTCATATGCGATATGTTCCTAATTTATGTATCTAACCAGTCTAGCATTTTCCTATATCGTCAACCTGAACAATGAGCATCCAGTACAGGCCAATCTCGAAGACTGGTGGATAAGGAAAGGGACAAGCAGGATTTCCATAAAAAGTGTCTGAGAAGAATGCCTTCTTTTATGTTTTGCAGTTTGTCTGTTATCCATTTTTTCTTTTAAAAACATCGTTGGTCTTTATAATTATTACTAGGCCCCTGTACTGGCGAAATAATCCATCATGGACACTACATATCCAAGTAACGGTATCAGTACACCG
>ULRE01059528.1_pt1 | contig 10162 bp, 9 predicted proteins | sample 1955141 | NCBI WGS metagenome assembly ULRE01 (sample SAMEA4835674, study PRJEB28245) | human gut metagenome | biome: gut microbiome; material: fecal sample | place: Denmark | collected 2008
CTGTTTTTGGCGATAAGCATCAAACATTTTTTCCGTAGGTAACATGGTGAGTAAGGAAATCGCTAATCTCTCCCAAATGCCACGCTTTCGATCTGGGTCTATTCCATTTTTATAATGTAAGGCCATCATGGCACGATGTGCCATCACCCTGAAATAAAACATCTTACGCAACAAAAAGTTATTAGGGGAACCGTCCAACGGAAACAGGTCAATAGAAGCGCAAGTCTCTCCCCCCTCATGTTCGTATCTGGTCTCCACCACTTTGGTTTCAAGGTCTTGGATGCGCGTAATATAATAATGGTAATCCTTGTCCGTCTTATAATTGATGATTTTCATCATGGAAGGAAGTTCTTTAGGTGCGACTTCTAAAAAGCGTTCATAATCTTTCCGTGGCATTCCCAAATCCATGTCGTCATCCCAAGGAATAAACCCTTTATGCCGTATGGCACCCAACATTGTCCCGCCAAGCATATAATACCGTAAGCCATATTTCTCACAAATGGACACGACTTCTTTCGCTATGGCCAAATCAGCCTCGTGCAAATACCTTATATCCGACTGCATATCATCTTTTATTCAATGATTGTAACTTATATTCATAGCTATGTATCCCCTCGCTACGGAAATCCATATAATACCGATGTAATACTTCTTTAAAAATATCCTCATAGTGTGGTATGAACAAGTCTTCCTTACGCTCCATCCGGGAAATGATTTCCTTGGCTAGCTCGGACACCAATGACAAATCTGTCTTTCCTTTATAAAAGGCAGTACCTTTGATTGAGCCGGGAGAGACATTAAGGATACGATTGACCGCCCCTGATTTAATTAGTTCCACGTTTACACTTTCTATGAAAATCTTTAATGCGGCCTTCGTAGCCGCATAAACGGAAAAGAACGGAGAAGACATGAACCCGGCAATACTAACCATTATCCCACAATAAAAATCTTTTTTACTGTCTAACTTTTCATAAAAATGCTTTATCAAACGAATGCAAGCCACTGTGTTCACATTAAATGAATCCACGATATACCTTTCATCCACATCCTTGAATAAAGCCAGTTTCCCGAATCCAGCAGTAACCACCAATGTGTCAATATCGTGGAAACAATCAAAAAAGGAATAATCCGGGGATGTCAAATCAAAAACAAAATCCTGTATCTTATCATTTTTATATTCCCTTTCCAATCGGGCCTTGTCCACTACATAAACAGTTTCACATTCTTTCCTGTCAGAAAGTTCCTTTGCAATAGAAAGCCCTATCCCATTGGCACCTCCTACTATTAATACACGCTTCATTGTCTTATATTTCAAAAAAATTCTTTCGTTCCGTAAAATTCTGCATGATTCCTGCCATGGCAACGCTCTCACGACGACGTAAACGCGCCGAGCTAAAACGATTGTTTACAATACATGAGATAAATTCCTGTATTTCATATCGCAACCCATCACCGTCCCACTTATAGAAGAATTTCTTATTACAGTTTTGGTCTTCATACCTGAATTCAAAATAGTCCGTTTTCCACCATGGTGCCGGGACATAGGCATAACCCTCCGTACCTGAAATCACAAGGTTACCCTCCGTTTTCATCCCCAACCCTAATTTGAATGTCCCGATAGCTTGTTTATATCGTAGTACCCCTTTCGTATAAACATCCACCCCGTTTTCTATCCGAGAATATAGGTTTAGATTTTCGTATTCTACCCCCAATAACTTAATTATCGGCAATAATGGATATGACCCCAATTCATACATGGATCCTCCCCCTTGGATCTTGTCCAATTCCCGTAAATCGGGCTGTTTCCACAACTTGGACAAAGACGCTTCCACATCTACGACTTCTCCAATCAAACCACTTTTTATCATAGTCATCAAATGATTGAAAGCCGGACAATGCGCGGTTTTATTCGCCTCCATTAACAAGACACCATGTTGTTCAGCCAAACGGTACATTTCCTTAGCCTGATTGGCTTCCAATACCATAGGAGTCTCGCACAGCACATGCTTCTTATTTTCCAGTGCATTTCGGATATAATCATAGTGGGACAAATGCGGCGAAGCGATATACACCGCATCTACATGACTTAATAGTACCTCGTGGTCGCGAAAGACTTCTGGGACATCGTGGTCGACAACAAAATCGGCCGCTTTTTTAAAATCAATATCATAAGCCGCAGACACTTCCACACCGTTTACACATTTGGTTTCTGCTATAAAACGTCTCGCGATACGCCCACAACCGATTATCCCTAAACGTATGTTTTTTTGCGATTCAGCCCGGAGCATGGTTGAAGAAATACCCTGCGTACGTGGAAGATAAACCACTTGGCAAAACTCCTTTAAATAATCAAATTTCCCTTTCCAATCCGACCCTATGGCAAATATATCCACGTCATATTTCTGAATATCATCAATCTTCTGCCCCACATAGTCTTCTATGATTATTTTATCCGCCAACCCGGTCTTCTTCACGGCTTCCACCCTCTCCAATACATTATTGCAGACATTCAACTTGCCGCGTTCGCGATTGAAATTATCATTGGTCACCCCAACGATGAGATAATCACCCAAAGCCTTGGCACGTTTTAACAAATTAATATGGCCTTGATGCAATAGGTCATACGTCCCGTATGTAATTACTTTTTTCATAAGAAAATGTTTTTAGTATCCTCCCAACATTTGTTCGTAGATGCTCCGGTATTTATCCACAGTCACCCTTACGTCATAATTCGACAAAGCCCTTTGATAAGCAGCCTCCACCATGGCAAGGTCATTGTTCCTATGCATGAACAAAACAATATTCCGGGCGCAATCGTCTATATCCCCGTTCTTGAACGAATAGCCATACGTCCCATATCCAATCACATCCAACGGTCCTTCATTGTCGCTTATCAAAACAGGCACGCGTGCAGCCATGGCTTCCACGACGGTCAACCCGAAGCCTTCAAACCTACTGGGTTGTACAAACAAGTCATAGTCCTTCAAATGTGAATAAATGTATTCCCTGTCACGGTTTCCTAAAAAACGAATATGATCATTTAATCCTAACTCAAAGCATAAATTACGTAACATGGATTCATCCGGACCGCCACCTATAAAATCTAAAGTAAAACCTTCCATGCCGTGCTTTTTCAACGACGACAATGCTTTCAACAAGATGTCTTGTCCTTTTTGTTCCACAAGCAAACGGCTCACTTGAACCATCCTTAAAACATTGCTACCCCAACCGTTTTTACGTTGCCTTATAGCTTCCACGTTTATACCATTATCTACCCTTACACACCCTTTATGGCCAGCCTGAAGCATTTCATCATACACCGCTTTGGATATACAAGCCAACACTTCGCAACCGGAATACTTAAAAGACGAAAATCCAGAATTATGAATTGTGGCTATTCTTTTTCCTTTATATAGCAAGTATTTTAAAAAGCCATGATTATGTATATGCAATATGTCGTAATGCCCCTTCCACAACACATAATTCAGTTTTACGGCAAACCATGGATTCTTGCTTCCTAACCGCCTTCCAATGCGGATAATATGGCATCTCCCATCTATCCGGTTCAAAATGCTTTCATCCACATAATCATTTATGATAATCAAGGATACATCATATATCCCGACCTGACAGTTGATAATATCCGACAGCATGTTCTCAATGCCGCCATTGGTCATAGACCAACTTACGTGTGCAATTTTCATATTATGCAACGAACATTGTTTGACTTCAACTTATTTTATCGTTTCATATCAAACTGCCAAAGCTCGGCAAACACAAAGGGAGTTATCACGCAAACCAAAGCCTTCAACACCACCTTCCATTCACGGAAATACAAATTAGCTTTTAACGCCCTCCATGCCCTTATACGTACTCTTAGCCCACTTTGTTTTAAAAAAGCCTCCCGACCATCTGTTTGCCTATATTGCCTTATCAATAATAATCCGCTAATAAGCGTAAACACAGCATCGTCAATATACATCTTTTGCCAAGAACCTTCTTGAAAACGTGAAGCAAAATCGTCCCAAGTAGATACAATTTTTATTTTGTCTGACATGGACTTCATTCCTATTGCAGACATGATACTTCCGTTCTGCCTGACCAAATACCTGTAAGGGGAATAATCTATGAAGCATACATTTTGAGCCAAACAAAAACAACAAATCATAAATTGTACGTCTTCATGATAAATGCGAGGATAAAACCGCATATCATTTCTTCGAAGAAAATCATGTTTAAATACAAACCGTTGTACTGGTGCTATATGATGTTTATGAAGCAGTTTCAAAGGCAATATGGAACATCCATATAAAGACATTCCTCTGAATAAGATTTTTTCCTCCGATTCTTTTCTTGTTCCCTCGTCAATTTTAGTAATATTGAATCCTAAAATATCATCGTCATACTGATTTAAATAATTCTGAATTCTGAAAAGCGAATCGGCCTCAATCTCGTCGTCCGCATCTACGAACCAAATATAATCACCTTGGGCTATGGCAAGCCCTGCATTCCTGGCACAACTTAAACCTTGATTGTCTTGACTGATGATATGGAGGTTTTCATGCTGATTCTGAAATTCATGTACAATATCCATTGAATTATCAGATGTACCATCATTCACACAGATTATTTCAAACTCTTTATTATCAAAATCCTGATTATATATACTTATAAGAGTCTTACATATATATTTCTCTACCTTGTACACAGGTATAATTATGGACAACAACATAGTTTATAATATAATATGAATAAAATAAATATCTATATCTTAAAAATCCATCGGATATAAGGCACGCGCTTGAAAAAACATACAATACCCCAACTTAAAAACAAGATGGCAAACGAATATAAAATATTCAGCCCAACAAACGTTTCACCCACATATGGTTTGGTAAAATAAATTACTATACCGTGTACCAAATATATTCCAAGCGTATTTTTTGAAATTCCCTCTATAATTGAATTTAGAACAGAAATAGGTTTATACATCACAAATATGAAAAAAAGGCAGAACGACATTATAAATGTCATCGGAGACGAGTATGCATTAAAACAAGCATCCCATCCGGTATGCTCAATCCTAAACATATAAGCCAGACATACTCCAATTCCCCATGCTAACAAAAAAAGGAACAACCACAAACAAAAGCCAAGTTGGGAGAACCGTTTTCCACATCGAAAACTTACCCCCCCCCAACAAAAAATACGCCAAAGCATAAGAATAATCAGTATTTTTACAGAAATTATACCAAGGTATATAATCTTTCATTTCTAAAGACAAAGGCTTTCCCATAAAAAAATTAAAGGTCTGATGACATAAATAGGCTGATGACATACCAATAACAAAGAAAGACAATACAAGAGTAAACACCTTAGTATTTAGCCAATCAACATCAAAAGCCCGCTTCAATACAGGAAAAAATAAATAGAGCATGACTAACGTTTTTAAAAACCAATATTGATTCACAACATATTTAGAATCGCCATACCAAGCAATTTTTATAATATCTGTAAAAGAAAGCCCCTTTTCTTCTATAAAATCAATAACAAGAATGACTCCAAAAGTCCATATCACCGTAAGCAATACTATACGAACAATCTTTTTATAATGTTTTTTCGTATCTAAAGCTTTGTTAAATAACAATGCACCGTTAACTATAAAAAACAAAGGAACCCCAAGAGAAAATAAAGGGAAACATACATCATATACAGCCCCTTGTCCAAGGCAAAATGAATGATAACATACAACCAGAACAATAGCTATGAACTTTAACAAATCAAAAGAATAAAACCTTTCCATCCTAACAATAAGCTTACATTTAAATCATCCAACAATTCTCCTATCCGCTTTCCTGCCAATTTCCATAAGTACCAAAAGAAATGGAAATATCCATGTTATAGTCAAGCCCGGAATAGAAGACATGGTATTTAAAACAAAAAATCCTAATACAAAAAAAGAAATATTCATCGAACCATTTTTTATACAATATTTTATGCTATAAAAGAAGAATAAGGCATAACCGATAACGCCAAGCAAACCTGTATCTATCATTGCAGGAAACCACAATGACTCCGCGCCATACATCTCTTGGTATACCCCCATCACATTATTGCCACAATACTGAATTCCATTCCCATAAATAGGGGATTTCAAAAAATACATTATAGCAATTTCCAACTGCCCCTCACGCATGCTTGTATTGCTTCCTCCTATACTTTCCGTATCAACAAACGAATTTATAATCATATTAAAATATTCCTGAAATCCAACATAGAAAACCAGGATGACACCCCCCCCCCAAAAAAAACGTCTAAAATCAAGCATACGACGATTTACCAACATAAAAGAACAAATTATCAAAGCCAAAATCGCAGAACGTGTCCCACTCACAAACACAGTAAACAATAAGGAAAATATAATTAAATAATTCATGAATGTCTTTTTAATATAACCTGCTATCAACCCTCCATATAAAACAAATAATAATTCTATGGCAAAGGCGCCATTCGTTCCATGCATTGTAAATATACCTTGTGAACGTTTTACCCCATAGCGCGTGCCTGTTATCAAATTATCCACAAGTACCCAATTATTATTTATCAACATCTTCATTATCGGATTGCTATTTGTCAATGTTTCAAAAACACTATAAAAACCGACTATGGCACCCAATACAACGCATGTTTTCATGAAAAAAGGGAATAATCGCTCTTTATCCTTTAAAAAGACATAAAAAAACACCCATATAAGTATACAATTATTTAATATATATGTAACCATTGTACCATTATGTCGTTCTGTTGAATAATAATTTGAAAGCAAATAAGCAACAGACAATAACACCATGGGTATCTTTAAAGGAAACTTCTCTTTTATTCCAACCAACCTCGCCTTAAAAGGAAAAAGAAAACAAACCAAAGGACCCAAAAAATTAGGGAATGTCCGTCCCCATAAATTTATTGGCCACAAGAATACCAATAAAATCACTGTCAAACAAACCCATTTATTGTAATCTCGAACCAATCCGATTATAAATATAAAGAATATTATCTCACCAAGCATCCCTACTTCTATTAATCGTTTATTTTTAATCATTCATAAAATGCCGGAGCATGTTCTCTTTTTTTTCTTCTAAAAGCTGAGGGTCATATTTATACGTCAACTTATGTATAAAGCAACTATTTAGAATATGTTTGTAAATTTGTTCACAATATGGCCTACGGAAAGAAAATAAAAACACATGAGGATTCATGTTACAAATATAAGGTTTATCCTCCCATTCCTTATGTACCTCTTCGTCCGTATGGATAAGCAATCCCAATGTGATATGAAAAAGATAATAATTGGGAGTCCAACCGTGTTTCCTATAATAATGAAATAAGACATTCCGCAACTTGCGTAAGGTTACATTGCCTTTATCTGCCTTGATGAACCAACTTGAACATTCGCTTGGTATCGTATTGGGAAAAAGCAAACACCTGTTAAACATGAAAAAAGGCACATCCTCCACAATTGAGGGTATGTTTGAAGTCATAAAGCAAGTGGCATCACACCATACCCCACCGTATTCCAACAACAAGGAAATCCGTAACAAGTCCGAATACAACGCTTCTTTTATCTTACCCTCCTTATGTTTTTTTTCAATGAAATCCGGCATGGTTAAATAATCGGACAACTTGTTTCCATCCAATACGATTACACGGTATCCACTTGAATTTTCACGTATGGAACGAATGCATTTACGGACAATTCCCGGTGCATTTTCCTCTCCTTGCCGCCAATAGACCCATATCACTTTTCCAAGATTCTTTTCTGGACCAACCTTTATGGCACGGTATTCCCCATTATCCTTATACTTCAGATATGGCTTCATGATGCTGTAACAGAACCATTGCGAACGGGTCCAAGAAGCCCGCTTCCAATACCATAATTTTGGAAGCATATCCTTTATTTTCCTTATAGTCATTTTGTATTATTTTTTTGTACGAAATGATTTTGCCGTGGAAACTATATAATTGTAACTTTCCAACGAAAGCCATTTTGATATAATCCAATAGATGCCGAAACCAACCACAAACTGCAAACCAAGCAACAAATAAACATTCAAATCCAACAATCCAATTGCATGAACCACCATGGCCATGGCCATAGACAAAAACAATTGGGAGCGTATGTCTGCAAACTGCTCACAGAACTTGTATCCCACAAGTTTTTTATTGGGCCAGGCATTCAACACTACTCCCAAAAGACCGTATGAGACATTGGCCACAGCTATGGCCAAAGGACTTATGAACATGGCAGAACAAATAGCTACCACATAAAAAGGCTTTTTAATAAATTCCAGTTTCAATGTGATGTCACTGCGCCCCATAGCATTGATAGCCTGCAAGTTGGCCGTTCCCAATATGGCTATGCAATGCCCTAAGCAAAGAACCCTCATAAACGGTACACATGACATCCATTTCTCTGTCAGAAGTATCAATACAATCTTGTCTGCTGTTGCAGCCAACATGAACAGCAAGGGGAACAAGACAAAACTGCTCGTCATCATGGATCGACGTATGGCTCTTTTCACACCTTCTTTGTCATCCTGCAACTTGGAAATGGCAGGAAAAAGCACGGCATTGATGGTCGTATTGATATTGTTCGCTATCAATGCCGGCAAAGCCTCCCCCCGGTTGTAAAAAGCCAAATCCGCAGGAGTGTATTTTGCACCGACAATGAAACTTTTCAATTCATTGAAAAACGTACCTAAGAAATTGGCACACATCAATCTCGACCCGAAAGAAAACAAGCCTTTAAAACGCCTGTAAGAAAATGCCAATTCCGGCCTCCATTTGATAATCCGGTTTAATATTATAGTGTTGACCGAATGATTGGTTATCTGTTGGGCCACCAAGGCCCACACGCCAAATCCCGAATAGGCCAATGTCACGCCCACTATTCCCGAAACAACCGTACCTATGCCCGTAGCATAAAAGAACTTCTTGAAATCCATTTTCCGAGAAATGGAAGCCTGTTGGATGGAATTGATGGCCTGGACAGGAACAACCAAACCAAGCGTACGAAGCACAGGGCATACCAATTCATTATGATAGAGAGTGGACACCCAAGGAGCTGCCATGAACAACAAGCCATATAACACCAAAGAAATTACTATGCCGGCATAAAACATGGTGGAAAAGTCTAAAGCGTCCGCATCCCTTTTCTGGATTAAGGAAGTACCCAAACCACTCACTGCAAACACGTTGGTGATGTTAATAAACACCATGGACAGGGCTATCACGCCATACTCCTGAGGCAAAAGAAGCCTGGCCAAAATTATGGATATGACAAAACTGACAGATTGAGAAGCTATCCGCTCACCAAACCTCCAAAAAAAGCCACCGACTGTCTTTCTCTTTAAATCATTGTCCGTCATTTTAACATCCCGTTAGGCACTTTTGCCACTCCATTGATTTCCGTATGGCAAAAGAAACGAAAAAGACTGATATGAAAACGACCACCGAAGCCCAACCTTCCAATCGTAACCCAACCAAGCAAAAAAGAAAATATGCCAATCTGTGCCATACATAAATGTCTAAAGAACATCTGACCGGTACGTAAGAAATCGCGGAAACTTGTCCGAACCCGCTCGTTTTTAGGGACAAGAATAATATGGCAGTAAAAAGCATCGTAGAGTAATAGATTTCATTATACCCCCCCCGGAAAGTAAAAGATTCAATCCACGAAACAAGAATGGCCGTAAAAATCCATATAATTTTATATGAGCGGAAAACTTTTGTAATAGCTTCTTCATGAGAACGGATATATGCCCCCAAATACAATGCGGGAAAAGCCGCTGTAAAAATCCGGGGCACAACCCGTTCACCCGCACCATAATTAATACCTACCACAATAATATAAAGAACAGACAACCATACTAAGGAACGTACTGCCCCGACATGCCGTCTAAACATATAAACCAACAACATGCCCCATGTCCCCGCATACAGAAACCACAAAGTCATAATGCCATAAACGGTCCCCTCATGTCTTACTTGATCCATAAACGGACATACCCCTTCCAATAACAAACACAAGGTGTCTTTATATGTCCAACAGAAATAGTTACCCTGCACAAAACATTTTAAGAGGCAAGATATTATGAAAAAGAGG
>ULRE01022956.1_pt1 | contig 10146 bp, 11 predicted proteins | sample 1955141 | NCBI WGS metagenome assembly ULRE01 (sample SAMEA4835674, study PRJEB28245) | human gut metagenome | biome: gut microbiome; material: fecal sample | place: Denmark | collected 2008
TCTTACTCCTTTTTAACATCTTTTTTGGAACTCGTAAAGGCCGCCATGTAAAAAACATAGCGGCCTAGTGGATTGATGCCTGAAAAAACATAGTCAGTGAAAGGAGCTGAAGCTATGGAAAACAACAGAGAATAAATGAAGGGGACGAGAAATTGACTTTACTTATATCTCAAAAGTTTGTAAGCATACGAAGTGGACATTTTGCAGGCTTCAGCAGCATCTTGAACTGTGTAGCCATTCTGGATAAGAATCGCAAGGAATTCACGGTACTGAGCCTTTGTTGCACATTTCGGGATATTTGCACCTCTGATTAATTGAAGGCCATTGGGATAGTTGATGCGAGTAACCGTTGTTAAATAATCAAGTTTTACAACAGTTTTCTTAAGCATTGAAACTCCATTAGAGATAGCGTTCGGAATCAGCGAAGTCATTTTCAAAATATCGGTACTTCCTTTCTTTTGTTGTTATTCGCATCAATCCATTCCCATTCTACCCTATTTTTGAACGCAATTCAAGAATAATATATGAACATCAAGCAAAGATTTGTTCAGTACATCTCCCGAATCTTATCCATGTAGCCCCTGAACTGGTCAATCACATCGTCTGGGTACAAGAGTTTCGCCTTTTTGCCAAACCCCAAAATCCAGCGAAAAAAATGGTCACTGATTTCCACCTTTGCGGTTACGCCGAAGTGGCTATCGTCTACTTTGGCATACTGGGCATCCTTTGTGCTGAAACGGTCAACCACTGCATCCAAAAGCGGATTGATGAAACGAATCTCTACAAGCCTCTGTTCGCCGCCGTACATTGAGAAGACCCACTTGGTGTATATTTTCAGGTCGATCTGCTTGAACGCCTCCTCGCCGTCCCTTGGTTCTCCTGTAAAGCGAATGTCCTTCATGCGGTCAACCCGATAGGTTCTCATATCCTGGGCGTAATCGTCGAAAGCCAAACGGTAATAGTTGCCGTCGTTGATAAGCAGCTGGAACGGGCTGATTGTATATCTGGCTCAGTGGCGACGTTCCACATACTTGCTCATATCACTGACGGAATACTTCAGATATTTGAAGATGATCTTCTCCGGCGTGTGGGGTTCGCCGTCCAGGTGGCGGCTCATAGCGTCGTTGATGGCAGCGATATTGTTCATAACGCTTTTGTTGTCTGTTTTCACACGGTCAGTCAGAAATGCGTTGTGGCGGATTTTCTCTGCCTGTTCCTCGCTGACAAAATCACAGATTACATTTACCAGGCGCTTGGCCTGTCTTTCCGCAATGAATTTGGCGGCATAAACGCATTCCGCCAAAAGCCGCATATCGGAAACCTCAAACTTCCGCTGCCGCACATAAAAGCCCTTTTTGTTTTTATCATACAAAACGGTTTTCAGCTCATTCAGCGCTTCTTCATCGCCTGACTCTTCCGCTTCCGCAAACATCCTGTCCGCTTCGTCCAAATCAATGTCCTCTTGGAGCATAAGCATAATGCGGTTGATGTCCTCAATGTCCCGATAAATGGAACGGCGTTCCGCAGAAATGCCGCAGTCCTCCAAATAACCAATGATGTCGTAGGCGGATTTTGTGTTGTTTTCATCGGAGTATTTTAGGAGATACTCTAACACCGCATAAGGCTTCAGCTTTTGGTTGGTCTGCTTGCCGTGCTTGGCTATGATTTTATTCTCCAAACTTTTGTCGGCCTTACGGGTCATTTTCGTGTAGACAATTTCATCAGCCATGTGCAAATACCCCTCTTTGAAAACAGGTTTTTAAATATGTTAGCATATTTAACCGAAAAAGGAAGAATATGTTTGCAAGACTGGTAATCACATGCTATAATCACAATAAAACCTTTGCACTTTTTCTTATACAGAGGAATTATATGGCTACAAATAAACTGTTGAAGATTGGCATCGTTGATGCTGATTTGATTGGAAGGAAAAAACATCGTTTTCCCAATTTAGCATGTGAAAAGATTTCTGGTTATTGGAAGGGCCAGGGGGCCGAAGTACACCTTCTCTTGGATTATCTTTTTTCAGAGGACTTCGATCATATCTACATTTCTAAGGTATTTACCGATACAGAAGTCCCACCTCTTCCCGAAAATGACAAACGTATTCATATAGGAGGAACAGGCTTCTTTTTTGATAGGGCACCAAATCTGCCTGATGAAATTGAACACCATATGCCTGACTACCATCTATACGATGATTGGATTGATAGTGAGGTCGCTTGCGCCGAAGCTGAAGCGGTAAAAAGTGGAAAGAAATTTAATAAAACTGCTTTTATGGTTCAGTTCAAAGAATACACGGACTACTCTATAGGATTTATAACAAGAGGTTGTTTCAGAAAATGTAAATTTTGCGTCAATCAAAAATATGACAGAGTCTTTATGCACAGTCCGCTCGAAGAATTCTACGATCCAAATAGGAAAAAAATTTGTATGCTCGATGATAATTTCTTTGGGTACACAAAGTGGAAGCCTGTACTTCAAGAATTGATAAGTTCTGGTCGATCTTTCAAATTCAAACAAGGTTTAGATGAACGATTGCTGACTGATGAAAAGTGCAAAATTCTCTTTTCTTCGAAATATGATGGCGACTTTACCTTTGCATTTGATAACATAGAGGATTATGACATTATCCAAGAGAAACTGAAGATGATTCGAAAATACTCTTCGGTAAAGTGCATCAAATTTTATGTTCTAGTGGGCTTTAAGAGTATTGATGAAATTGACATTAAGGAAGCATTTGAGCGTATTGAATTACTTATGCGTTATCAATGCATTCCCTACATAATGCGATATCAAAATAAGAACTATTCCCCTTGGAAGAAGTCGAAATATAAAGGCATATACATAGCCCTTGCTCGTTGGTGTAATCAACCCAGTATCTTTAAGAAAATGAGTTTCCGACAATTTTGTGAAGCAAACCAGGCACTCCACAAGACAGCAAGTTCGTTGTGCTCTTCAATGAAAGCAATGACATTGTTTGAGCAGGATTTTCCTGAAATTGCAGCAAAGTTTTTTGACCTCCGATACGATAATTATTCCTTAGAAATAACAGAATGAGGTGAGCGTATGGGCTTCTCAGTTCAAGCGTCGATTACTCCAAAAGCAGCTGCCAAATTACTTTTTTCTGATGAAATTGATGTTAGCGGGGCATGGGCGCCTAATTCAGCCCCAAAGGTGCTTGATGAGATATTAACGATTCCAATTGATGAAATCTTAAAAATTGTTGATTGTAATCATTATGGAAAAATAGCTGATGTGCGAAGCATTCCTCAATTTGGTAAGGTTGAAACAATCATCAATGTTCCATCGTACTTTGTGAAGAGCGGAAGCTGTAGTGCAGATTATCCGCAACTTGGATTTTTTCTCAAGCAGGATGTAAATGCAACCCTCACCGCAAACACTAAATTTGGTGAAAACCACGGTAAGGCTGCATCTATTCTTGGTATTGCTAACTGCGTACATCAGAGAATAGTTCCCTCAACCCTCACCTATGCCTTTGTTGAACTAAATCACGATCAAAAAGAGGACATCATTAAGAAATTGTTTTTCAAAATCCCCGCTGTACAAATCATTCTTTGTTCCGCAAAAAATGGCACGATAAATGGATATGATCCCATGACTCAATTGATGGAGAGTACCAAGCACCGTCGAAGCCAATGCCTTAGAGCCGTTTTTAGAATTTTGAAAGAGTATAACAATGTGGATTTAAATACAAGAATAGACAATATTATCTGGGAAGACAAATGAGGTGAAATATAATGACCAAATACGAAATCGAAGTGAAAAAATTTTCTGAGTTAAAGGATACAATTGTCATCCCTAAATTCCAACGAGGGCTCGTGTGGAGCAAAACGAAAAAGAAAGAGTTCATAAAAACACTGAAAGCTGGCTTGCCTATTGGCGTTCTTTTACTCTCCAAAAAGGGAGAAAAATACCGCATTGTTGACGGCCTTCAACGTTTTACAACAATGATGGAGTATAGTAGGGATTACTTTAGCTACATCGAAAAAGCGGAAATCACAGATTTTGATTTGACATCTATTATTTATGCTAGTTCCGACGCCCGTGCAGTTTTTGATAATTATACCGAAGAAGCTAAACAAAAAGTAAAAGAAAATATGAGAGACATTATTGTTGACCATATTTCCAATGGGCAGAGAAAAAATCTCTTTGAAGTTACCCGTGATACTGCGGCAGAACTGTGCAAGAAAATTTCAGCATTGCCAGGAAAGGATGCATCAGACATACAGGGTGCTGTGTATCGAATCGTTGAAGACATATACCACCAAGCAAAGATTGATGATATTACCATTCCTTTAATTGTTTTTAAAGGCAGTGAGGACGAGCTCACAGATATTTTCCAAAAGCTGAACCAAGAGGGGGTTAAGCTTACCAAATACGACGTTTTCGCTGCGGCATGGGTAGATCAATTGGTGAAGGTTAAAGACGATCCTGATTTTATAGATTATATTATCAAGAAATATGAAGTAGCACAAAAAGAATCTGACTTGGATATCGAGTCATACGATCCAGATGAAATGAAGCAGAAGGGGGAACTCACTGTATTTGAGTATGCCTTTGCCGTTGGAAAAGCTTTGATGGATAAATGTAAAAAACTATTTCCGAAAAGCGATGAAGCCAAAGTTGATTCTATTGGATTCCTTATCCTTGCGGAACTTATGGGGTTAACGTATCAAAACATGGGTAAACTGGCAGAAACCGTGAGTACATATACAACCCTTGATTTTAAAAAATTGAAAGATGCTATTCTAGAATCAGGTGCCTTTGTAGAAAATGCACTCAGTCCTTATATTGAGTCTCCCTCTAGGAATAAATCAGGGAAACGGACCAGCCTAGTCTACCACTCTGAACTTCAACTTGCCTCCTATATAATTGTTGTGTTCAAGCTGAAGTATGATTTGACGCCTGAGAATGGTTTGCACGGAAAAACAAGAAGTAAGGAACTTGGCAGGGTAAAAGAGTTCCTTTATAAGCATTATCTATATGACATCCTGAGAGGCTTCTGGGCAGGGTCGGGCAATTCGAAATTGGAAGAGATTATTACGAACCCCACTACTTGCCGGTATACGAAAGATGTGGCACGAGAAGAATTTGAGATGGTTATTTCTAGCTGGCTAAGCGATGGGAACAAAAAAGCTGAATCTAAAAATGTTTCGGCTGATACAAAACTATTCCTGAACTACTTGCTTCGCACAAGTGTCCACGATGTAGACAAGGTTAGTTATGACATAGAGCACTGTGTCCCTAAAGATATTTTAATGAAATACTATATCAAGAAAGGACATACTGTTCCAATTTCTGCGCCTTGTAATTTGGTTTACATACCTTCTTCTGACAATCGAGGCAAGGGCGAATTAACTTACTATCAGCGACAGGCTAAAGATCCAGGTATCTTTAAATTGGATTGTTCTCAACTTGATCAATTGGGATATCCGTCCAAAGCGGAACTTGCGTTTATCGAAGCAACCTCAACCATGACGGAGAAAAATTATTTTGCATATTTGGATGGTCGGAAGAAAACAATTCTGCACAAATTTATCACTGCACTTTATGATTAACCAAAAGTAGATTGGCTAACCGATCCGCTTTTGATTATATCGAACGGATTGTCTATTTCGTATCACCGTACTCTTACTAATCCCCGTCATCTGGGTAATCTGCCGATAGGTCTTCCCCTGTTCCAAAAGCGACAATGCCAATTCAATTTGTTCCTGGGTGAATTTCTTTGGCCTGCCGTCTTTGAAGTTTGGGTCTTGGCGGGCGATGGCTTTTCCTGTTTGGGTTCTCTCTACAATGGTTCCACGCTCATACTCCGCAAAAGCAAGCATGACCGTCAGAATTAAATTTCCTGTTAATGTATTTTCTACAAGTCCCATTTCGGTAGATTTTGTCTACCAGGACACGACGGGGTAGTGTCCCTCGCGACTCCTGTGTGCTGATAGCTTTACGGTTCATCTTCGAGGTGTGCTTACGGCAGCGGACATACTTCAGACAGTCTTTTCGGGCACATTTGCGATAGCCGCGAGGCTTCTTGCCGTCAGTGGGGTCATGGAGAATATTCAGCATTTTCCCACGACAATTGCATGAACACTCCCCCTCATGCTGAACTCCCCTCGCTTCATTTTTCAAGCATTAAGAACTATTTCAAGGAGCATCGTGGGACGCAGACTGATTGCAAACCGTTTTTTCTTCTTTGTAATGCCCCCCTTTTTCTTTCGTTTTATCAGAAAGTGGCAGAATCCGCACCGACCAGCTGCTTCACCGCCATCTGCAAAGAGACGCTGTTTGCGTTTGCGGTCAGCAGGAAAGAATGCGGAAGTTTTTCGCTGTAATTCGCAAAAATGCACGATCCCCGGCAAGCGTCATTTGCCTGCCGGGGCCGTTTCCTTTTCAAATGTCTTGTCCACTATAATTCTGCATTACAACCGTCTATCCCGCAGCTTCTGGCTACAGCTCCTCATCATCCCAGTTCGGGTACTGCGCCGGCGGGTCTCCAACCGCTTTGATCACACGGAAATACTTCGTTTTCTCCTCCAATTCCTGCATCACTCTGCACTGAAAACGCCATTCATCTCCAAAATCAAACAAGTACTTAAATTTATCGCCTTTTTCCAGTCCGAGTCGTCCAAGCGGCATTTTATAGGATATCCGGCACCCCTCATCCATATCGTCGGAATAATAGGCACAGAAATCGCTCCAATACCGGTCATCCATAAAGAACGCATGGCAATGGTCATCGTCAAATTCGAAAGCGGCCAAAATCGCTTCACTCAACGCACCAAGGGTTTTCTGCTTGCCGATTTGAATGTACCGGTAACAGCCTCATATTCTACTCCCTGTCTATTGCGCTATTGTTCTTCCCGCAGGATGTCCATCAGATGGTCCAGAATAAACCGCTGCGCATTTGGCCCATAGTACACCGCCTGAAAAGGTCCGGCCTTCCCCTGCATCTCCCGGACAGACAGGCCCAGTTGCTCTCCTGCCGCCGTTGGCAATGACCTGATCCAATATCCTGGAAACATAGAAAAAGCACCTCACCAACCGAACATTGTTCAGCACGGAATCATTGGGGATCTCTTGCCCCGAAATGGGGTCGATCCCCTGGGCCAGCTTGTCCAGATACATTTTCGCCCGCTGCATGATTTCCAGTTCTGTCATCATAGCCCCTCCTCGTTATGTTTTTAGCTTAGCACCTTTGCGCCAGACAGGCAACGGAAATCGTCAGTTGAAACGAATATTCGTCTTTTTCGCCTAGAAATTCTTTTTATTTCTGTGCAATATGACATTGATGGGCTTTTATCCGAGAACCGCCCTATTCTTTTCCCATTGCACTTTCCTATCGCTATTCGTTCTACTTCCTCTAGCCAGCGGACTTCTCTTTCTTTGCGAACCAACTTTTCAATATCTTTTCGGCTTATTTTTCAAGACTTTTCAATAAATATATCAGCCCCAAAATCCCACTTTTCAAATATTCAGGTGGTAACCTCCTAGCCTTCTGGCCTCCAGGTCACCTTGAGCGGCACGAGCTAAGTAATGGCGTTCTTCCTCGGAGGTCAAAGGCTCGGGGAAAGAGCCGGAGTGGAGCTCTGGAATGCGGTGCTTAACGAATAAAGGACAAGCCCGGCAAGGTTTCGATACCTGCCGGGCTGTGTCTTTGTATGGGGAACAGGGAGAGAAAGTGGAATTGAAAGGTATTGATGCGTGGGGAAGTGAATTGAGTGGCGGAATCCTCGCTTTATTTCTGGTTCAGAAGGGCGTTCATGTCTTCTTCCGGTGTGGTAATAGGCGCAATGCCATAGTTTTCCACTAGGAAGTTCAGAATATTGGGGGACAAAAACGCCGGGAGAGAAGGACCAAGGCGGATGTTTTTAATGCCGAGATGCAGTAGGGTCAGCAGGATACAGACCGCTTTCTGCTCATACCAGGACAGAACGAAGGAGAGCGGAAGTTCATTTACAGAACATCCAAAAGCCTCCGCAAGTGCCACGGCAACCTGAATTGCGCCGTAGGCATCATTACACTGTCCCATATCCATCAGCCGGGGCAGACCGCCGATTTCTCCCAGATCAAGATCGTTGAAACGGAATTTGCCACAGGCCAGGGTGAGGACGATGCTGTCAGAAGGGGCTTGTTTCACGAATTCTGTGTAATAGTTTCGGCCCGGTTTCGCACCGTCACAACCGGCAACCAGGAAGAAATGGCGGATGGCCCCGGATTTTACGGCTTCTACGACAATACCCGCATGGGATAGGATGGCTGCATGACCAAAACCGGTTGTCACTTTCGTGCCGCCATTGATACCGGAGAATTGCCGGTCTTCTTTGTAACCGCCCAGTTCCAGTGCTTTTTTGATAACCGGCGTGAAATCCTTCTGCTCGTCAATATGAACAGCACCCGGGAAAGCAACTACTTCTGTTGTAAATACTCTGTCTGCATAGCTGTTTTTGGGCGGCATCAGGCAGTTTGTGGTGTAGAGGATCGGAGCGGGAAGATGATCAAATTCCTTTTGCTGATTCTGCCATGCGGTTCCGAAATGTCCTTTCAGGTGAGGGAACTTTTTTAAGAAGGGGTAGGCATGGGCCGGGAGCATTTCACCGTGGGTGTAGATGTTGATCCCTTTTCCCTCGGTCTGCTCCAGCAAAAGCTGAAGGTCCTTCAGATCATGACCGGTCACAACAATAAACGGCCCTTTTTCTACGGCAAGGGTCACAGCGGTCGGTTCCGGTGTCCCATAGGTCTGTGTATTGGCCTTGTCCAGAAGTGCCATGCACTTCAAGTTGATTTCTCCGACTTTCAGCACGGTAGGAAGCAGCCGTTCGACACTTTCTTCATAACCGATTCTAAATAGGGCTTCGCAGAAAAACTGGTCCACTTCGGCATCTTCATAATTCAGAACACTTGCATGATAAGCATAGGCTGCCATTCCGCGAATCCCGAACAGAATAAGCGATTTCAAAGAACGGATATCTTCATCGGCATTCCACAGCTGCCGCATATCGTATTCGTCTGTCTTACCGCAGGGGGACTGACAGCTGCTGCAATCGGGAACCAGTCGCTCTTTCTCGGCTCTGACTTTTTGTATCATCTTTTCAATGGCCGCATTGTCAAAGCTCACGTTTGTAACTGTCGTAAACAGCCCTTCCATGATGATCTGTCCGGTTCGTTTGGAAATGGTTTGCGCACCATCGACTGCTCTTGCCAGACCAATCAACGCACCTGTCAGTTCATCCTGCAATTTTGCGGTGTCTGCCTTTTTCCCACAGACACCGGCACTTCCTGTGCATCCCGTACATCCAAGTGTCTGCTCACACTGAAAACAAAACATCTTCTGCTCCATAGTTGTATGCTCCTTTTACTCAATGATTTTACCGTCAATACTGATGGTGACGACCTGCCAGGGGATGAATTTCCCGCTGTTTTGAAGTGCCTTTTTGGCTGCCATTTCCAGCCCCCCGCAGCAGGGAACTTCCATCCTTACAATGGTTACGCTTTGAATGTCGTTACCTTGAATGATTGCGGTCAGTTTTTCGCTGTAATCCACCTGGTCCAATTTGGGGCAGCCGATGAGGGTCAGCTTGTTCCGGATAAAATTCTGGTGAAAGCTTGCGTAAGCATAGGCGGTGCAATCGGCGGCGATCAGAAGCTTTGCGCCGTTAAAATAGGGTGCGCTGACAGGTGCCAGTTTGATTTGTACCGGCCAGTTCCGGAGCGCGGACATCTGTGCTGGGTTGGGAGCGGGGGTGCCGGTTCCGGGTGCTGCCGGACGCTGGATCTGCATACTTTTCGATCCGGGACAGCCCGTGTGTTTGGGTGCTGCCTGGTTTTTCTGCGCTTCTTTCACGGCTTTCTCATCGTATGCGGGCGCTTCCCATTCTTCAAAAGAAATGGCACCTGTTGGGCATTCCGGGAGACAGTCGCCCAGTCCGTCGCAGAAGTGCTCTCTCACCAATTCGGCTTTTCCGTTTATGATCTCAATGGCCCCTTCGTGGCAGGCCTTGGCACAGGCGCCGCATCCGTTGCAGCGTTCCCGGTCGATCCGAATAATTTTTCTTTTCATTTTTTGCCCTCCGTCAGTAGCATTTTTTGTTTGTTTCTGTTAGAATTATAGTATTATAAATACAA
>ULRE01016390.1_pt1 | contig 10133 bp, 12 predicted proteins | sample 1955141 | NCBI WGS metagenome assembly ULRE01 (sample SAMEA4835674, study PRJEB28245) | human gut metagenome | biome: gut microbiome; material: fecal sample | place: Denmark | collected 2008
AATGTATATATACCATACGGCATGATGATATATGGCAATGTCTCCGGGCAGTTCAACCAATTATCACATGCTCTTTACTGGAAAATATTCTGATATAGGGGATTTCAATGTAGTTTCCAGTGGTTTTGTCAGAATGGACAGCTTTTACCGTGACGAACCGGAGCCTGAACGTGATATATGGAAAATGGCACCCGATGCCGACAAACAGAACGTAAAAAGAATTATCTATGCGCCGCACTGGTCAATCCGAGACGGTGCCGCAGGCTTTGGGAATTTTGATAAGACATATATGCAGATGTATAATTATGCAAAAGATACTGCCACTGCAACATCCTGGGTTTTAAGACCTCATCCCATGCTCAGAGCCGGCTCCGTGGCGCAAGGATTATTTCAATCCGAACAGGAATATGACGAATATCTCGATATGTGGAACCGGCTTCCCAATGCCAAGGTAATTGAAAGCGGAACCTACTGCGATATATTTAAATCATCCGACGCTATGATTCTGGACAGCATTTCATTTTTAGGCGAATACCTGTATGTGCACAAGCCTATGCTCTTCCTGACCAGAGAACGTAATACCTTCAATGATTTCGGAAGAGAATTGGCAAAGATATTGTACAAAGCCGATGGTGGAGACTTTAACGCAATTAAGCGTTTTGTAGAAAATACAGTTATTCAAAATGATGATTATATGCTTAAAGAACGCGAAGCCTTTTTTGAGAAATACCTTGATTATTACAAAATCAACGGAATGCCGGCAAGCGAATATATATATGAATATATTGATGACGCAATAAATAAAGTACAGTAAGAAAGAATAACATAATATGAGAGTTAAAAAACGACACACCGACATTGATTACAATAAAACAAAGGACTTCTTTCAACACAGGGCAAATAAATTCCAGAAAAATAATCCCTACTCCGTTACGATGTATCAGGACAACAATGCTGAACTGGTTCGTGAGCGCAATGAGCACGAAATAAAGAAGCTGATACCTTATCTGGAAATTGATACAGCAGCTAAGGTATTGGATATTGCATGTGGCATCGGCCGATGGGCGGATGCACTTTCGGGTGATATTGCAGAATATTGCGGCATAGATTTCAGTCCTGAATTGATACAGATTGCTAATGAGCGAAATAAAAAGGAAAATTTTAACTTTTATGTCGGTTCAGCATTACAGTTAAATACGATTATGTCAGAAAACAAAAAAGAATGCTTTAACAAGGTACTCCTTATAGGCATCTTAATGTATCTGAATGATAATGATGTAGATAGCTTATTGCAGCAGGTAGAACAATGCTGCGCCGAACATGCCACCATATGTATCCGAGAGCCGATAGGTATAGAAGACCGTCTGACTCTGAAAGATTTTTATTCCGAAGAATTAGCCGATAACTATAACGCGATATACCGAACACGCAATGAGTTTAAACAATTCTTTGATAAAAATTTGCTGAATAAGGGCTTCTATATAAAAAAAGAAGGACTATTGTTCAATGAGAAAGAACTTAACAACAGAAGTGAGACAACACAGTATTATTATATTATTGAGAGGTAAATTAAGCTGAATGATTTTCACGCTAATCTCTCCCTGAGTGGCTTAACATATCTTAACATTATCTCATCCTTATATTCATTGCAGACATCCTTATACATGTCCCACAGAGCGTCTATTGCGGCTTCGTTGAGATATGCTGTTCCAAATCCCCGGCGTCGACGCTCATAGAATTCCTCTTTTGATTTAGTATAGTAATGGTTCAGCCTAATTTTATCGCCTCGTCCCTCAGCAAAGAAAGGACCGTTAAACACTGTTCCATACTCACTTATCTGATATGTACCGCTCATATATTCAAAAAAATGCGGATTATTACATGCCGTAACCCGTCTCGGATTACATACAGTCTTTACATGCGAGTTGTCCGCAATGTTAAATTTTTTTGTGAGATTTGCCTTTCCGACGCTGTCCTGACGATACAGATAATTTTCTATAACCAGTCCGTCCGGCTTCGTATCATAAAATGATGTTCCGTAGACACGCCAGTTCACACCCAGTCCTCCGGCATACGGATATTCAGCAAATATCTCCTCAAAAATCTCCGGCAGTGTCTTATCCTGAACAGGTACAAGAAACTCATCAACATCAATAAGTGCAAGATACTTTGTTGCATATTTGAATGAATCACAGGCATTGCCATACGCCCATAGCTGATCGCACACAGGCATAGTCATATATGTGACAAGCCCCCTGTTAATATAGTCCGCCAGGAATTCATACAATCCATCCGTGCTGTTGTTATCATATATATAGAAATGTTCTACTCCAAGCATAAGATGATACTCCATCCACTCCCTAAGATAAGGCATCTCATCTCTGATAATCACGCCTATGGACAGTATCCTCTCCTTACAGGAATTCTCAAGCAGCCGTGGCAGCTCTCTAATCTCCCTGATAATATTGTCCCATCCTTCCTTAGGTACTTCAGCCTGTGAAAACTCATACAACATTTCGCATATATCTTCCAAGCATCCTATGAACTCTGACCCCTCAAGACCATACTTACGCTCAAGATATTCTCCGCGCTCAATCAACAGCTGCTGCATATCAATGCAGTCATCAGCAACGGGAAAGCTTACCGCTTCGAACCTCCCCGCAAGCTCATCCACAGCCTCTGCAATTTCACTATTCATCCTCTCCTTTTCCTCATTTACCATCCCGCATCTCCTTAACGTATATTATTGCATATATTATACTTTCGGTAATTAATGTCTGTCAATGCATACGCTAAAACATATAGCCCGAACCGCATATATATGTTACAATGATTGATATGAGATAATTGATCAGGCAATTGATTGTGAAAAGGAGAACTGCATATGAAGGTACTCAATTATATAGTGACAACCGCTTACGACAATATAAATGAATTGAACCGACCGATACGCAATATTGATATTCTTATTCAGGCAGGCGCCGCACTTACTCCTGTCAGAGTTGGCGATTTTCAGGATAACACCGGTGACAATATTTCCGAAAAGAATAGACAATATTGCGAGTTGACCGCTCTCTATTGGATATGGAAAAATCAGACTGCGGACTATTACGGGCTCGAGCATTACAGACGTGCATTTACACTCAACGACTCGGAAATCCAAGATATATTATCACAAGGTGTGGATGCAATAATTCCCCAAAAAATCGTGATGACCCTCTCCGTTGAGGAACAATATTATATCAATGCCTGCAATGATACCTGGGACGTAATGATGGAGGTTCTTAAAAAACGTGATACCTTTTTATATGAATGTGCGAAAATAGTCTTCAGCCAAAATATTCTTTTTCCTCTCAATATGGGATTCTTCTCGCATAGATTTCTAAATGATTACTGCGGATGGCTTTTCCCTATTCTTGAGGAGGTTGAATCTGTATGTGGTGAAAAATGGGATGCGTATCAGAACCGATATCCCGGGTTTTTGTCTGAAAGACTTTTCACTTTATTCTATTTTATTAACTGTGAAAAATATAATTTTTATGAAGCTCCCATTGTCATGTACAATGCACAGCAGCAACAGAACTTGTCCGAAGATTACATCATACAACATACGGTTGATTTGCTGAATGCCAGAAAAAGCTTTCCGGCGTATTCCTACTTGTCCCAGGATGTCCCGTCTGAGATAAGAGCCGCATCACCGATAATTACAAATCTTTACGAACTTGCTGTTCTCGTAAAGGATGAAGGATTAAAAAAAGGAGATGTATATTTGACACGAGAATGCCATACTCTTGAGGATTATATGGCGGTTCACCACGAAGCGTTCCGGCGCAACCCGCTTGACAAAATCAATGTCGCCGTGTATGTTCCAGACGAATCTGACTTCTCTGCCATTGACGCCATTATTGACATATACAACTCCGTATGTGATCAGTTTTCAGGACTGCCTCTTAACGTATGTGCCATTGTAAGAGACAACGTCTCCCAAATCCGCTGCGACTTTAACAGCCGTATGTACACCGATGTCAACACATTGATTCACCTATACCGTTCCAACATGATTACTGCTGTTATTGTGCCTGAAACAGCGTCAGGTGCCGAACGCATACTTTCAACACTCATCACCCGCGGAGTTCCTGCTGAGGATCTGTATATTCTAAAACAACCTTCAGACAGTTGCAGCTCAGTCGGTGATATTGCCGAATTAATTACGTCCTACGCTGAAATTATACAGTCTGATTAACCATCATAATTTTTACATAGTCCTCAGTCTTATCACGCATTATCTTAAAACCGCTTTCCAAGGCGTCCATACTGCATCGATGCGTGATAAGTGCTGACGGTCTTATTGCCGACTTACTCAGACGCTCCATCACATAATGCCAATCATCTTTATAGCATTCCTCATCTGCCGAACCATAATAAGCAGAATTCCATGTTCCTGTCACAACAAGCTGATGTCGCAATATCTTCCAGTATATGTTTTTCTCAAAATTCATATCAGAATGAGGATTTCCAACCATACATACACGTCCTGCCGGTGCTGCAATATCTATGGCGTTCTCCACAGTAACATTATTGCCCACACATTCAAATACCACATCAGCACCATATCTGCCCGTGTGTTCCATAATCCACGCTTTGACGTCTTCCGTCTTGCCATCACAATAATTCTCTTCCGGAATTCCAAGCCGTATCACCGTCTCTCTCTGGAATGCTTTACTGCCTATGACAAGTATATTGTCTATTCCTCTTTCCATCAAAAACATTACTATGAACTCGCCTATCGTTCCCAGACCGTACACAACAACCGTATCCTTCGTCTGAGGAGCCACTCTTCTTATGGAATGAACCGCAACCGCCATCGGTTCTGTCATCGCCGCTTCCTCAAACGACACGTTATCCGCAAGCTCAATAAGATTCCACTCCGGAACCGCAACATATTCCGCAAATCCGCCGTTCCTTCTTGATCCCAAATAACTGTATCCGCGGCACATCTCATATCTGCGCTCCAAACAAGGTCTGCATTTTCTACAAGGGATAAGCGGGAAAACACCCACTCTCTTTCCAACCCACTCTCTGCTTACATTCGCCCCCACTGTGACAACCTCACCTGAGAACTCATGCCCCGGAATAAGCGGCATATTATGTGCACCTGTCTCATAAATACGAGGAATATCAGAGCCGCATATTCCCGCAGCTCTTACTTTGAGAAGCACCTCACCCTCACCCGGAGTCGGTACATCTACTTCATCCAATGTAATTTTATCTACATCATGCAAAACCCATGCTTTCATAATGTTCCTCCGATTATTCTTTGCCGGTAAAGCGGACATTCGCAATCCGCTTTCGCTACTTGCTCATGAACGCAGTCGCTTTGCGAACTGTCAGTGGGAGCTTTTAACTCCCACTGCCATAAGCATCCCCATTACTCACCGCTTAGTGCTCTACACACTTGAAGCTGGGGGGATTGCTTATTCTGCGTTCAAATCCGCTATAAATCTTCCCATATCAGCAGGCGTCGTAATTTTGTAGTTCTTTTCGTCACCAGCAACCATGGCAATATCCATCCCTGCAATAACAGCCGGTTCTGTTGAACCGTTTATACTCAATATCCTATCAGGAAGAAGCTCTTTATTCGCCTCATAGTACTTCTTCAGATTAAACACCTCAGGAGCCTGTCCTGCAAATATTCTGCTGCGGTCAAGAAGCTCCGTGACGCTTACTCCATCATTGCTAAAATAAACTGTATCCTTCATCGGGAGCACAGGCATGGAGCCATCATGTCCCTCTATGCCGTTCAGACAGCGCTCAATAAGCTCATCCGACAGCATCGGACGTGCAGCATCATGTATAATCACATAATCTTCGCTGCCTGCCTCTGTGCCTGCACAAATATCGCGCACCCCATTATATATTGAAAGCTGTCGGTTAGCACCCGGCTCTGAAAATCCACCAAACTTATCAAATGTGTCATATTTTTCCACAATTTCACGAATATATCCATGCCAATGTTCATCAGCAACTATCCTCACAGAATCAACACGACTGTTCTTGGCAAGTGTCTCCAGACAGTATGAAATTATAGGTCTGCCCGCAACCTCTATATACTGCTTCGGAACGTCCGCCCCCAGCCTTGTTCCTGTTCCACCCGACAAAATAAGTGCTGTAATCATATTCTCATTTCCCTGATTTCTCTTAAAATATCTCCGTATGACTTTGTTTTTCCGAAAAGCACAGTCGTACCAAGCACAAAGCCCCTAACTCCCTTAGGCGCAAATGTCTTAATCTTATCCATGCCGCAGGCTCCGTCCCAATATATCTCAAAGCCCATCTCATCCTTAATCTTGAGAAGCCGGTCTATCTTCTTGCCCACATACGGCAGATACATCTGTCCCGCATTTCCCGGATTCACGGACATGACCAGTACTTTATCTACAATCTGAAGCATCTCCATAACCGTCTCAATACTTGTTCCCGGATTGATTGCAATTCCCGGAATCATTCCCGCATCTATAATCTTCTGAAGAGTTGTCGACGGATGATACTCCGCCTCAGGATGTATGTAAACCGTGTCACCTTTTCTGAGATTCTGCAAAAACAGCTCTATATGGGTGTTCGGATGCTCTATCATCAAATGCACATCCAACGGCAGCTCCGTAGCCGAGCGAATATACTTCATATCATTGAGTGACATCGCATAGTTCGGCACATAACGACCGTCCATTATATCTATATGAAAGGAGTCTATGCCTCCCGCCTCTAAGTCCTTCACTTCCTTCTCCAAATTGCCAAAATTGGCACACATCATAGATGCTGTTAACTCAAAATTTATCTTCTCTGTCTCTAAACTCATATAGTACTCCTCACTCACAGTCTCACGCCTTCTCTCTGTCTGCTTTTAATGCCTCCTCCACGGCAGCCCTATCATCACCTTTTATTCCAAGGACATCAAGTGCCTGGTCAAGACTCAGCTTCATGTTCTCCATGAGATTCTTCACCAAATTGACATTCGCTATCTTCTCTCTTTTATCACCATATTCCTTCGCATACTTCTCAACCGACTCACACACAGTCTCACGCCCTTTCTCCGTCTCCTTATAATGCTTCACTCCGGCGGCAAGCTCATTATACTCCATATTCTCAGGACTCTTCTCGTGAAAATCACTCATAAGACGCCCTATCTCGTCATCGCCCTTATAGCTGCCATTCACATACACGATATGCGAACCATCGCCAAACGGTTCCTTCGTCTCTCCAACATATCGTTCTATATGATATATCGGCAGACCTTTTCTAAACTTATCGTGCTTATAGATAAATATTACATAAGAATCTTTAAGTTTCTTAAACTCCTGTCCCTCTTTCAGCATTCTCGAATCCACGGCACTGCTGTGATATCTCGCGCGTCTGATGTGGGCTCCCTCAGAATTTCCCTGAACCTCGATGTTAATCTCCGTTCCATCATCATCCAGTGCCAGTACATCAAGTGTAATCGTCCTGCCTTCAACCTCATGGTTCTTCATCTCGACCTGTCCGTCAACGCTGATAACCTTAATCCTTCTTCCGAGAATTATCCTGAGTATCAGCTCGGTAGCCGGAATGTTCTTGTCAAACACGCGGCTCATCAGGTCATCATCAAACAGCGTCATATCATCTATAAGCCTGTTAATGACCTTTCTGTCCTGTAAAGCTATATTCTCCGCCTCATTTGCCATTCGGTTCTCTCCTCTCAAATATATCATAGTGCATCCATTGTTGCAAATAAATTTCCTTTTTATATCTTGTTTAATCATATCATCAATGATATTATGTGTCAAGCAGAGAAACAATCTTCACCCGTTTCTCTGCCAAATCACAGTAAATTATTCACTCACTTCATCCGTCAGCCTAAGTTCAACATGCTTTCCTACCGCTGCCGCATACTTTAACAACACCACAAGCGTAGGAACTCTGCCTCCGGACTCAAGACGAGCTATATTAGATGGAAGTATACCCGTAATATCCGCAATATCCTGCTGCGTCATTCCCTGACGATGGCGCTCAGCAACCAGCTCCTTTAAAAGCTGCTGCGTCTGCTCAAGTGCATTCTTCTGTATTCCCTCCGCGTAAGCCAACAGACGTCTCTCCCTCGCCTCGCGCTCCTGCTCATAATCCTTTTTGTTTCCTTCAATATCTATAAGCATGTGTTAAACCTCTTTAAAATACATAATTCGTATGCTATAGCTATATGTTCTCAAAGCCATTATCCATTATTGCCTATCAATCGAATACTGGTATCCCATGCCTGCTTGAAAAGCTAAAATAATCAGTTCTATACTCCTTGCTGAATAATCTCGATACTTAAAATAATATAATAATGTTTCAACAAAATTCTCTACTTTTTCACGTTGGTTATTCACAACGGGACATACTTCTGCTTGAGCAAACAAATAACCTCGTATAAAATAGCTGACAAACTCTTCATTTACAAATACAAGCTCTTCTGCCTGCTCTGTACGATTGATTTGCAAAGGCTTATGGCGTAAAAGCCAAAAAGCAAGATAAGCATAAATTTTTGACTCATTTACCAGTTTTATATTCTGAAAATCCTTCAATCTATCAATATCAACAAAGTAATCGACCACAACATGATTTAATATATCACTTGATACTATTACATCTTTTTCCAAATTCTTGTTGGATAAAAATATTTCCATCAAATTATATAACCATTCATATCTTGAAAGTATTTTTTCACGACCAAATTTGCCAACCAGATATTCATAATTAACCATTTGTTCTATACTCTCTTTATTATCCATAATACCCCCTCCTTGCAGTATTCTTTATTCGCTCATCCATCAATATAGTGGAACATGAATACAAATAATTGCGAAAATAATACATTTGAAGTTCTTCCGAACCACCCGTGAAATCATCCCCATGATTCGTGCGAAAATCTTTTTTCAATTCGCCATTCTCAAGCTTCATTACAAATTTTTCTCCAAAAATATGTCCCTTTTCACTCATAGTATTCATCCCTTTCATTATCAATATTTTAATTTGCCACGGAAAGTTTCCAATTTTTGATATGTCAATTTAACCCTGTTCAAAGCTTGATCAAACGATTCGATACATTCCTTGCTTGTTTTCCATGTCCCATCTCCCTGATCAATCATTTTTTCACTTTCAAAAATTTCTCTCATATTTTCGCCCATGTCATTAGCTATATTAGTTAGTTGGCAAAGAATTTGAGATAACGACTCCAATGCTGTATGACTTTTATTCTCATCTTGTTTATATACATAACTGTGGTCACAATCGCTCCATGCCTCATCATATATCGTTCTTATCTGAATTTCAATATACACTCCCATAAAAATCACTACATAGTGTATGCTTCTGTAGCCTTTACCATGCTGCTTTGCAATCATATTAAAATTCGAATATGCATCAATATTATCACCAATGGCATAATAAACAGTAGGAATCTCTGCCAATACATTCTCTTTAAATAAATCATTAGGTATGAGCTTATGCTTTTTATAATATGCCTCTTCCACATAAGGAAAGCTATCTATTAATTCTTTATGAATTACCTGCCATTTACCACGATAATTAATTATCAAACGTAAACCAATCAAATCTGTGACGATGTTCTTGTAATTGTCCCCATCAATCTTTGAGTACATGCTATTCGGATTTCCAATATTTCCATGTCTTTTGGTAATTATTTTTACTAGTAGGCTGTCAATTGTCTTTATTCTGTTAGTCTGTAAATGTACTCCTTCAAAATTATCAATGAGTTTTATAAATTGTTGCCTAACTTCATCTAGATGAGGTCTCCATTCATTATAGTAATCATCATATATCTTGTGACATATCTGCTCTATAGTAAGACAATTACCTCTCAACGCATCCATCTGGTTTAATTCTTCAACCTTCAGACTTAATTTCTTTTTTTCTATCAATTCAGACCAATATACATCCCAATACATAGTTTGTCCTTTCGTACTTAATCAGCTTGACTACGTATTCAAGCTTTGACTCTAAAATAATAGTCTTATTGTAAATCTATTTTCTTCTGCTGTCAACGACTATTATAGCAAAATTTTAGTATAATCGTCTGATTATTTTATTTTTTACTTACA
>ULRE01059764.1_pt1 | contig 10104 bp, 3 predicted proteins | sample 1955141 | NCBI WGS metagenome assembly ULRE01 (sample SAMEA4835674, study PRJEB28245) | human gut metagenome | biome: gut microbiome; material: fecal sample | place: Denmark | collected 2008
GCATTGCGGCAGACCAAGCTGAAAATCTCTTAGAGGTGATGAAAGACCTGCTGAAAGACCCCGAAGCCAACAAAGAACTGCTTGCGCCCCACAAGGTGGACACTTCCGGCTACGAAAAGCAGGTAAAGGAAGAACAGACCGCCGGGATGCCGGAACAAAAACAGGAAGGACAACCCAAAGAAACCCAAAAACAGGAAGAAATGGAAAAGAAGCAGGAACAGAATCAGGAAAGCCCGCAACAACAGGCGCAGGGAAGACGTGGCTACCAACCCATTGACGAGAGCAAAATCAACTGGCAGGAGCTGGAAGAGAAATGGGGCGTGAAACGTGACGACCTTGAAAAGTCCGGTGATCTGAACAAGATGCTCAACTACGGCAAGTCCGATTTGGTGAAAGTGTCGCCCAAGTTCGGCGGCGAGGCTTTTGAACTGGATGCCCGCCTTTCCTTCAAGAAGGACGGTGAAGGCAATGTCAGCCTCGTGCCGCACTTCATCCGCAAGGAGCAGAAACTCGACGAGTACAAGGAACACAAGTTCTCCGACGAAGACCGTAAGAACCTGCGCGAAACGGGTAACCTCGGCAGGGTCGTGGACATCGTGGACAAAGAAACGGGTGAAATCATCCCCTCGTTCATCAGCATAGACCGCAAGACGAATGAAATCACGGACATTCCTGCAAACAAGGTACGCATACCGGAGCGCATCGGAAAGACGGAAATCACCAAGCAGGAACAGGATATGCTGCGTGCCGGGTTGCCCGTGCGCGACAAGCTCATCGAACGCAACGACGGCAGGAAATTCGTCACCACTCTTCAAGTGAATGTAGAGCAGCGAGGCGTGGAGTTCGTACCGGGAACTGGCAGGTCGCCCCGTACCGCCCAGATGCAGGAAGCCAAGAACAATCCCACGCAGGGACAGGCTCAGGGCATGGAAAATTCCGCAGCCCCACAGAAAGAGCAACGCCGCAACACGTGGACGAACGCTGATGGCAGTATCCGCCCCATCAGCAAATGGAGCGGTGTGAACTTCACCGACCAGCAGAAAGCCGACTACGCTGCGGGTAAGGCGATAAAGCTGGAGAACGTGACTGACAAGCAAGGCTTCCACGCCACGATGTACATCAAGTTCAACCCGGAGAAGGGACGTCCGTACCGCTATGACACCAACCCCGACAATGCGCAGAAGGTCGCCCCATCCAACGAGAGCCGTACACAGGTGGCGGTGAACAGCGAAGGCAAGACCAACGAGGCGACCAAGAACCTGAAAGAGCCGTTGCTGAAAGGACAGACCGCCCCGAAAGACGACAAACAGCAAAAGCTGCAGGAGAAATCTCAGAAGAAAAACAACAAGGGCATGAAGATGTAACATCCCGTGTCCGCCACTAAATCCAAAGTAACAATTCATAAAAAAAAGTAATCAGCATGAAGACAATCATTGCAGAAAAGCCATCCGTGGCACGTGAAATCGCCCGCATCGTGGGCGCGACAAAGAGAGAGGAAGGATATTTCGAGGGAAGTGGCTACGCCGTGACATGGGCATTCGGGCACCTCGTCCAGCTTGCCATGCCCGACGGTTACGGCATACGCGGCTTTGTCCGTGACAACCTGCCCGTCATCCCCGACTCCTTCACGCTCATACCCCGTCAGGTAAAGGTTGAGAAGGGCTACAAACCCGACAGCGGCGTGGTGTCACAAATAAAAACCATAACCCGCCTGTTCAATGACAGTGAGCAGATCATCGTGGCGACCGATGCCGGTCGCGAGGGCGAACTTATCTTCCGATACCTCTACCATTACATAGGATGCGCCACCCCTTTCGTGCGCCTCTGGATAAGCTCGCTTACCGACAAGGCCATCCGCGATGGACTGCGCAACCTCGAAGCGGGGAGCAAGTATGACAACCTCTACCTCGCCGCCAAAGCGCGGAGCGAATCCGACTGGCTCGTGGGCATCAACGGCACGCAGGCTCTCTCCATCGCCGCCGGACACGGCACTTACTCCGTCGGGCGGGTGCAGACACCCACGTTGGCGATGGTGTGCGCACGCTACTGGGAAAACCGCCGCTTCACGGTGGAACCTTTCTGGCAACTCCATATTGCCGCTGACGGAGGCGATGGTGATACCGTGAAATTCTCTTCCACCGGGAAATGGAAGGAGATGGAGCCTGCCACAGTCTTATATAATAAGGTAAAGGAAACAGGCACAGCCACCGTCACGAAAGCGGAACGCAAGGAGAAGATAGAGGAAACTCCGCTCCTGTACGACCTGACCACGCTCCAGAAGGAAGCCAACGCCAAGCATGGCTTCACGGCGGAACAGACGCTTGAAATCGCCCAGAAGCTCTACGAGAAGAAGCTCATCACCTATCCGAGAACCGGAAGCCGCTATATTCCCGAAGACGTGTTCGCGGAAATCCCCAAGCTGCTTGCCTTCATCGGCAGCCTGCCCGAATGGAAGGACAAGTTGCAGCCGAAAGCCGTGCCGACACGCCGCAGCTTGGACGGCGGCAAGGTGACAGACCACCATGCCCTGCTCGTCACGGGCGAGAAGCCGCTGTTCCTCTCCAAAGAGGACAGCACCGTCTATCACATGATAGTCGGGCGCATGCTTGAGGCTTTCTCCGAAAAATGCGTCAAGGACACTGCCACCGTCACGGCAGAGTGTGCCGGAGTGGAGTTCGTGGCAAAAGGCAGCATCATCAGGCAGGCCGGATGGCGTGCCGTCTATGGCAAGGAGAATGGAGAAGAGAACAACAGCCAAGAGGAAACCGCCGCCATTCCCTGTTGGCAGGAAGGCGACACGCTGGCACTGAAAGCCGCCTCCATCACGGAGGGAAAGACCAAACCCAAGCCGCAGCATACCGAAGCCACTCTGCTGTCCGCGATGGAAACGGCTGGCAAGGAGATAGAGGACGACGCATTGCGGCAGGCTATGAAGGATTGCGGCATCGGCACGCCCGCCACCCGTGCGTCCATCATCGAAACGCTTTTCAAGCGCGGCTATATGGAACGCTGCAAGAAGTCGCTTGTCCCCACCGAAAAAGGGCTTGCCCTCTACTCGGTCGTGAAGGCGATGCGTATTGCCGATGTCGCCATGACGGGCGAATGGGAAAAGGAATTGGCACGCATCGAGCGTGGGGAACTGCCCGCCGATGACTTCCGCAGGAAGATTGAGGCATATACACGGGAAATTACCTCCGAACTGCTGTCGTGCGACAAGCTGTTCGCCCGCAGGGATTCCGGCTGCAAGTGTCCCAAGTGCGGAGCGGGGACGATGCAGTTTTACGGCAAGGTCGTCCGCTGCGACAACGCGGAGTGCGGTCTGCCCGTGTTCCGCCTGAAAGCAAACCGCACCCTCTCTGATGATGAAATCAAAAACCTGCTCACCGACGGACACACGAAACTGCTCAAAGGATTCAAGAGCAAGCAGGGCAAGAGTTTTGATGCCGTAGTCGCCTTTGACGGGGACTATAACACGGTTTTCGTGTTCCCAGAAAGGAAAAGTAAAGCGACCTCTGCGAAAAGAAGAAAATAAATGTTTAACTTTGCCACTGGTTCAGAGTAATGAATTGTTCTTCGATACCGGATTACACTCATACTTTGGATTTAGTGGTGGCACTCGGAGGGATACCGGGTGCCTTTTTCTTCTCGTTTTCCAACGATTATCCCTATCATCATTATCAATCCACTAAATTCCAAAGAAATGAACAACAAGAAGAAAAACGAGGGTCGGACCGACTTTTCCTATTACGGTCTGTACCTGCTGGACTACCTCACCACGAACAAGTTTGAACAGGCAGCCGATGAAGCCTTCATCCGAGAAAGAACCGACCGTGCCGCCGAAGCGTATGAACGGGCAAGGCTCGAAGGCTATCCTGTCGACGGGGCGCAGGAACTGGCGATGAAGGTGCTGACGGAGGGCCTTCGCTACTCCAGGCACGCCATCCTGCGCGAAGTCGTGGAGAACGAATTTGCGGGTGAAGTGCCGGAAGAAAAATGTGAAGCCTTTACCCAGAAGCTGCTACCGCTTGTCGGAAACGTATTCTCCATCTATGACCTCTCGGACGACAATTTCGCCCTGTCGCCCGAATATGACCTGCTCTACACGGAGCTGACGGGAGCCGTCATCCTCTATATCGAAGAGTATGGCGTTTAACCGCAAACAGAGGCTGAGGGACAACATCGAGGCGATACGGACGGCATTCCTCCTTGACAGGGAACAGCGCACACCCACCGCACGCGAACGGCTCTTGTTAGAGCGTTATTGCGGTTTCGGGGGACTGAAGAGCATACTCAACCCTGCAAGGGAACTGACGGATGCCGTCCACTGGGCGAAGTCCGACCTCGAACTGTTTGCCCCTACCGTGGAACTGCACAGGTTGCTGCGGGAGAACACAAAAGACGAGACGGAGTACAAACGGTATATGGATGCCATGAAGCAGTCCGTGCTGACCGCCTTCTATACCCCGCCGGAGATAACCGGGACCATCGCGGACGTGCTGCATGAACACGGCATCCGTCCCGACCGGGTGCTGGAGCCGTCGGCAGGTGTCGGTGCATTCGTGGACGCCGTGCTGGAGAACAGACCGGACGCGGACATCATGGCTTTTGAGAAAGACCTGATGACGGGCAAGATACTGAAGCACCTGCATCCCGGACAGAAAGTAAGGGTACAGGGCTTCGAGAAGATAGAAAAGCCGTTCATGAACCATTTTGATTTGGCTGTCTCCAATATACCGTTTGGCGATGTGGCGGGGTTCGACCCGGAATTTTCGGGCAGCAAGGATCCTGCAAGGCACTCGGCGGCACGGACGATACACAATTACTTTTTCCTGAAAAGCCTTGACGCGGTGCGTGAAGGCGGAATCGTGGCGTTCATCACCTCGCAGGGGGTACTGGATGCCCCGACCAACGCGCCCATACGCGAGTATATGATGAACCATACCAATCTGGTGGGCGTAGCCCGCCTGCCGAACAACCTCTTTACGGATAACGCGGGAACGGAGGTGGGCAGCGACCTGATTATCCTGCAAAAGAACAGCGGAAAGAATGGTGAACTGTATTACAACGAAAAACTCTTCGTGCAGACCGAACAGACCCCTATCGGCACTTCCGTAAATGGGTATGTATGGAGCATCGGCTCGCTTTCACACACGGATTTGATCAGAAGTACCGACCCGTACGGGAAACCAGCCTATAAACTCCTGCACCGTGGGGACATCGCACAACTGGCGGAAGACTTGCGGGAGCATCTGAAAATAGAACTGCAACAACTTGACAGGAAACTGTATGAGAAACACAGCCTGCATCCGACAAAGGAGGAAAGCACGGCTGCGGAAGTGCAACCTGCTCCGAAAACAGAAAAGGTATCACCTTCTGTAATAGCCCCCGTTTCTGTAATTGAGCCTGTCAAGGGAGTGGAGAAGCCGCAGGCACAGCCCATAGAGGAAAAGCCGGAGATTGAGCCGCGCCACCCCAACCATTCGTCAGCCGTGCAGCTTACCCTGCTCGACCTTTGGGGTATGCCCATAGAGGAACCGGCAAAAAAGAAAAAGGCAGCGAAAAAGGAAAGCAAGCCGAAGCCTATGCCGTCCACGCCTAAACCGCAGGTCAAAGTTACTCCACCCGTTGAAGCCGCCAAGCCGGTAAACGGTAATAAGGAAGAAAAGCCGGAAAATGCCGAAAAGCCAAACGACCCGGACGACATTTACGCCACTCTGGATTGGGAAACCAATCCTCCCATCAACGGCTTCTATGAGACAATGATGAGTCTGACAGCGGAACGGCGCAAGGCCCTACGGCTTGAGGCAGAACGGCACAGGCAGGAACAACTGAAAAAGATGGGTATCAAAGACACGTTGAACCCTGCTTTTGCGCCTTCTTCGGACAATATGGATAAAAAGCCGGAACAAACGGAAGAAATAAAGCAACCTGAAACACCGGCAGAAGTTGTGCCTACTTCCGAAACGGTTGCCACTTCCCTGTTCCCGGAATTTGAAACGGAAAAGCCGAAAAAAGAAGCCCTCGACCTTACGCCGCGTCCCTATCACCGCACGCCGGAAATGCACCTGCGTGAAGGGTCGCTGGTGGCAAACAGGGCACGCGACATCGGTTATCTGAAGGACATTACTCCCTACGGTGCAACCTTCCAGCCGCTTGGACTAACCGGTTATCAGAAAGAGAAAGCGTTGCTGTATGTATCGCTCCGTGACGCATACGAGCGGTTGTACCGCTATGAATCGAACAGACGTGAGGAAAATGTACCTTGGCGTGAACACCTGAACACCTGTTACGACGAGTTTGTCATGCGTTATGGCAACCTCAACGCCAAACAGAACGTGAAACTGGTGATGATGGACGCCGGAGGGCGCGACATCCTTTCGCTGGAACGTGCGGAGGACGGCAAGTTCGTCAAAGCGGACATCTTCGACCGTCCCGTTTCCTTCTCGGTGGAGAACCATGCCAACGTCGGTTCTCCGGAAGAAGCCTTGTCTGCATCGCTCAACAAGTATGGTACGGTCAATCTCAACTATATGCGGGGGATAACAGACAGTACGGAAGAGGAGCTTCTCAATGCCCTCAAGGGGCGTATCTTCTACAATCCGCTCGTAACCGGTTACGAGATTAAAGACCGCTTCATCGCGGGAAACGTGATAGAGAAGGCGGAGCGTATAGAGGCATGGATGGAAAATAATCTGGAAAGCGAAAGATTGCCGGAAGTGAAACAGGCTTTGGAGGCTTTGAAGGAAGCCGAGCCGCAGCGTATCGCCTTTGAAGACCTCGACTTCAACTTCGGTGAACGCTGGATTCCCACGGGCGTGTATGCCGCCTACATGAGCCATCTTTTCGACACGGACGTGAAAATCGCCTATTCCGCCAGCATGGACGAGTTTTCCGTGGCGTGCGGCTACCGCACCATGAAGATCACGGACGAGTTTCTGGTAAAGGGCTATTACCGGAACTATGACGGTATGCACCTGTTGAAACACGCTTTGCACAACACCTGTCCCGACATGATGAAAAGTATTGGCAAAGATGAGAACGGCAACGACATCAAGGTGCGTGACAGCGAGGGCATACAGCTCGCCAACGCCAAGATTGACGAAATCCGCAACGGGTTCTCGGAATGGTTGGAAGAGCAGTCGCCGCAGTTCAAGGAACGGCTCGTGACAATGTATAACCGCAAGTTCAACTGTTTCGTGCGCCCGAAGTATGACGGTTCGCACCAGACGTTTCCCGACCTCAATCTGAAAGGATTGGCAAGCCGGGGTATTCAAAGCGTTTATCCGTCGCAGAAGGATTGCGTCTGGATGATAAAACAGAATGGCGGCGGAATATGCGACCATGAAGTCGGAACAGGTAAAACACTGATAATGTGTATTGCAGCGCATGAAATGAAGCGTCTGAACTTGGCGCACAAGCCGATGATTATTGGTCTGAAAGCCAATGTCGCGGAGATTGCCGCCACTTATCAAGCTGCCTATCCGAATGCCCGCATCCTCTACGCTTCGGAAAAGGATTTCTCGACCGCCAACCGTGTGCGTTTCTTCAACAACATCAAAAACAATGACTATGATTGCGTCATCATGTCGCATGACCAGTTCGGCAAGATACCGCAGTCACCGGAGTTGCAGCAACGCATCCTGCAAGCGGAGCTTGACACGGTGGAGGAAAACCTCGAAGTCTTACGGCAGCAAGGCAAGAACGTGTCGCGGGCGATGCTGAAAGGATTGGAGAAGCGCAAGCACAACCTTGTGGCGAAGTTAGAGAAAGTGGAACACGCCATCAAGTCGCGCACAGATGACGTGGTGGACTTCAAACAGATGGGCATCGACCACATTTTCATAGACGAGAGCCACCAATTCAAGAACTTGACTTTCAACACCCGGCATGACCGTGTGGCGGGGTTGGGAAACTCGGAGGGGAGCCAGAAAGCCCTGAATATGCTTTTTGCCATACGAACTATACAGGAGCGTACGGGCAAAGACTTAGGGGCTACGTTCCTGTCCGGCACGACCATTTCCAACAGTCTGACGGAACTGTACCTGCTCTTTAAGTACCTGCGCCCGAAGGAACTGGAACGGCAGGACATCCGCTGTTTCGATGCTTGGGCTGCCATCTTCGCCAAGAAGACGACCGACTTCGAGTTCAACGTAACGAACAATATCGTTCAGAAGGAGCGTTTTCGCTATTTCATCAAGGTGCCGGAGCTTGCCGCCTTTTACAACGAAATCACCGACTACCGCACGGCGGAGGACGTGGGTGTGGATCGTCCGCACAAGAACGAGATACTGCACCACATACCGCCTACACCCGACCAAGAGTATTTCATCAAACAACTGATGGAATTTGCCAAGACAGGTGACGCGACGTTGTTGGGCAGGTTGCCGCTGTCTGAAACGGAAGAGAAGGCTAAGATGCTCATCGCTACCGACTACGCGCGGAAGATGGCTTTGGATATGCGCATGATAGACCCCAATTACGAAGACCACTCCGACAACAAGGCGAGCCACTGCGCCAAAATGATAGCGGAGTATTACCACAAATACGATGCGCACAAAGGAACGCAGTTCGTGTTCTCCGACTTGGGTACATATCAGCCGGGGGAAGGATGGAACGTGTACAGCGAGATAAAACGCAAGTTGGTGGAGGATTACGGCATACCGGCAAGTGAGGTGCGCTTCATTCAGGAGTGTAAGACGGATAAGGCTCGTAAGGCGGTGATAGATGCCATGAACGCAGGGACAGTGCGAGTGCTGTTCGGCTCCACAAGTATGCTCGGAACGGGCGTGAATGCGCAGAAAAGATGCGTCGCCATCCATCACCTTGATACACCGTGGCGACCGTCCGACCTGCAACAGCGTGACGGACGGGGTGTTAGAGCCGGGAACGAGATTGCTAAGCATTTTGCCGAGAACAACGTGGATATCATCATCTACGCGGTGGAAAAGTCGCTGGACAGCTACAAGTTCAATCTGCTGCACTGCAAGCAGACGTTCATATCGCAGCTCAAAAGTGGAGCGATGGGCGCACGTACCATCGACGAGGGAGCAATGGACGAAAAATCGGGTATGAACTTCTCGGAGTATATGGCGTTGCTCTCCGGCAATACCGACCTTTTGGATAAGGCGAAATTAGAGAAGCGTATCGCCTCGCTCGAAGGGGAACGCAAGTCGTTCAACAAGGGCAAGCGCGATTCGGAGTTCAAGCTGGAATCCAAGACGGGAGAACTGCGCAACAACACGGCTTTCATCGAAGCCATGACGGAAGACTGGAACCGTTTTATTTCCGTTGTGCAGACTGATAAGGAAAGCATCCGCCTTAATCTTGTCAAGGTGGACGGCGTGGATTCAACGGATGAGAAGGTCATCGGTAAGCGTTTGCAGGAAATCGCCAAGAACGCCACGACTGGTGGACTGTACAAGGCTGTCGGGGAACTTTACGGCTTTCCGATAAAGGTGGTCAGCGAGAGGACACTCAAAGAAGGTCTGGAGTTCACCGACAACCGCTTCGTGGTGGAGGGGAACTACAAGTACACCTACAACAACGGGCATCTGGCGATGGCAGACCCGATTACTGCCGCACGAAACTTTCTGAACGCATTGGAGAGGATTCCGACCATCATCGACCAGTACAAGTCTAAGAACGAAGTGCTGGAAAAGGAGATTCCGCAGTTGCAGGAGATAGCGGGCAAGGTGTGGAAGAAGGAGGACGAGCTGAAACAGCTTAAGTCCGAACTCGCCGCACTGGACCGCAAGATACAGCTTGAGCTGGCTCCTCCGGATCAGGAAAACACGGAAGAGAACCGGCAAGGCAACGAGAAAAAACAGACGGAACAACAGCCGGAAAGCCCGCACGTGGACTTTGTACGCAGTCATTTAATTATAGGGAGACCCGGTTTATCGGAATCCAAAGGTGTAAAACTTTAATATCGAAGTCTTGACAGAAAAAGCCAGTGGTTGAATTTTTCACCACTGGCTTTAATTCTAATAATTTTTCAATCTAATATGACCGAATCTATAACGTTAAATCATAGATTATGTGTCTATTTGTGAAGAAAAAGACGTAACTTTGTATCAAAATCAAATAAGCATAACAATGGAACCA
>ULRE01053477.1_pt1 | contig 10094 bp, 14 predicted proteins | sample 1955141 | NCBI WGS metagenome assembly ULRE01 (sample SAMEA4835674, study PRJEB28245) | human gut metagenome | biome: gut microbiome; material: fecal sample | place: Denmark | collected 2008
AATATGGTGAGCGTACGCTCTGTTCACTGCATCGCAAAACATGAATTTGGTGTGTCACTATCCCTGGTTCACAACATAAGGAAAATGACACACTGATTTTTTTTGCTCTATAAGAAACGATGATAACCAGATTATAGAATAGCTTTTTCTTCCGCTGCTTGCGCTGTGGCGGATCGTTTTAAAAGGTCTTTCAAGACTGCAATTTAACTGAAGGTTTGTCGTCGCGGGGCGCCGACCGGAGTGTTATTAAAGGTCTTATAAGACCAGAAAATTTTAAGAAAGACAGGTAAAATCACATGACTATCTCAGACATCAAATTCAGAAAGTCACTCACGGACGGAACCCTGAAAGCAGTCGCTTCACTGACAATTGACGGCTGTATTGCTATCCACGAACTCAAGGTAATTCAGACAGACCACCTCTTTGTAGCTATGCCGAGCCGCAAGGACGAATTCGGGAACTACCACGATATCGTTCACCCAATCAACGAGAACGCACGCAATCTCATCGAAAATGCAGTTCTCGCAGCTTACAGAATCTACGCTGAAAGTCAGGCGCTCATATCGAACATCAACATTACTACCGACTGAAACAGAAAGGACAACAACCACATGAACATCACCGAAATAATATTCAGAAAGACATTCACAGACGGAAAGCTCAGAGCTATTGCATCCATAACAATTGACGGCTATTCACAATCCACGAAATCAAACTTATCCAGACCGACCACTTGTTCGTTGCAATGCCCTACCGCACCGATTCCTACGGCATAAGCCACGACATTGCGCACCCAATCGGAGGAACTGCACGTCACGAACTTGAAAGCGCAATCATCGGTGCATACAATGACTACATCGCGGCTCACGAAAATCTTGTAAACGCTGATTATACTGCGTAAGAAATCACCCCGGACTTCCTCAGGAGTTCGGGGAATTTTCATCACAGCATTATGAATATAGGCTATATTATCCCTCGTAGAGCCACGCTATATTTATGCAATTTTAACAAAAGCATAAAATTCCACAATATGGGTGTGACACCGATTTGAGTTTATTTGAGCTTAAATAAAGGGTTTTCAAGCAGCCGTGTGACACCACTCGCTGAATGTCAGCCAAAAATTACTTTCATGTATTGACTTATCTATATAAAAGTGATATAATCTTCCCAAACCGCTAGTAGAAGATTCTGGATTTTTCTAAATTCAGAATCTTTATGTGGCTCTACGAGTGGTTATAGGTCTGATTTGACCAAATTCTTACAACATCACTTTATATAATCATTTCATCATTTACATGAAAGGAGTTCTTAATGACAGCAAGGGACGAAATCATCATTCAGCAGCTTAAAAATCTCATTACGCTTGTTTCAAATCAGCCTTGCGAGCCGATTGCTAAGGCAGTTTCGCATGAAGTTGAACATATCGAAATGCTCACAATTCAAGAGTGCGCAGCGGAATTCAAGGGGCTTACTCAGAACACAATAAGGCAGCTCGTCCATCAGGGAAAAATTAAGTATATTCGCACCGGCGAGGGCAGGAACGGAAAGATTCTTGTAAACAAAACTTCGCTGGCGAAATATCTTAGCAACAACTTATAAATGGCTCTGTTAAGCCATAAATAACAAATCATCCCGCTCTGGAAACAGGGCGGGAATTATCTGAGAAAGGAAAATATATTGGCAAATATCATAAAGAGAGGCAATAGCTATATGTTTCGTGTATCATGCGGTTATGACACGAATGGCAAGCAGATCGTTCGGCAGAAAACATGGACTCCCGATAAGAACATGACTCCAAAACAGATTGAAAAGGAAGTAAATCGTCAGGCAGTGATTTTTGAGGAAGAATGTAAAAACGGCTACCAGTCAAAGGCGATAAAGTTCGAGGCATTCGCCGAGGAATGGTTTGCTGAGTATGCAAAACCCAATCTTCGCAACACTACATATGAGCGCCTGCTTCAGCTTCGTAAGAGAATCTACGGTGCTATTGGACATCTGCGTATGGATAAAATCACGCCACGGCAGATTCAGTTTTTCGTGAACTCACTTTCAAAAGATGGCGCAAATGAGCGCACCGGAAAGCCGCTTGCTCCCAAAACAATAAGACACAATTTAAGCCTGATTTCTGACATTTTCAGCTATGCAGTCAAAATGGGAGTGGTTTCATATAATCCCTGCTCAAAGGTCACGATTCCCAAGGGAGAAGCCAAGGAAAAGATGATCTATACGATTGAAGAAGTCACTGAATTCTTGAAGCTGTTGGAAGATGAGCCGCTTAAATATAGAGTATTCTTCAATCTTGCGGTTTTCAGCGGATTTCGTAGGGGCGAGCTGCTCGGTCTGGAATGGAAAGACGTGGATTTTGAGAACAACCTTATTAGTGTTCGGCGGACTTCATGCTACACGGCAAAACAGGGAATCTACACAGATACCACCAAAACTAAGCGTTCACAGCGCACTATAAAATTCCCTGCTTCCGTAATGGAACTTTTGAAACAATTCAAAGCTGAACAGGACGAACTTGCACAGCAGGTCGGCGACAAGTGGATAGATTCCGACCGCCTGTTCGTAAAATGGAACGGCGAGCCGATGAATAACAACACTCCGTACTTCTGGCTCAATGAGTTCTGCGAGAAGCACGGGCTTCCATTTTATGGGCTGCACAGTTTTCGGCATCTATTCGCATCCATGCTTGTGAATGAGGGCGTTGATATAGTTACGGTTTCCGGTGCGTTGGGGCATTCGACCGTCAGCACGACCAGCAATATTTACTGCCATCTACTGGAGAACTCACAGGCTAAGGTTTCGGAGGCGATTACTAATGTGCTGAAAATAAGTCCGAATGATAGTTCGGCAAGCGACTCCAATGCTGCGGAAACAGCCGATAAAAACGAAGCATCTTAAAATAATGATCAAACAATGATCAAATGAACTTTTCCTAAAATAGAGAATCCCCCGAACGGCTTAGTAAAGCCATTCGGGGGATTTGCGTCTGGTGACCCGTACGGGAATCGAATTGAGTTTAGGACTTTTGCTGATTTATGGTGAAGTGCGGCAAACCGCAGTATTATGCGGTTTTTCAGCAATCAGTTTTTAGCGTTTTATAGCAATATCAAGTGGGTTTTGTCGATAATAACGACCAAACAAAGACCACGATTTTACGACACATCATATCAAGCCCTCCGTTCATAATGCGGAGGGCTGCTTTTTTATACCCTTTTTGCGCTGGCTATTCCTGCTAAAGTTTACATATTGTTGCACGCTCTTTTGTTGAAGCCTACGAAATCTTCGCAAAAGGTTATCTTTTTTCAGAAAAGTATAGACTTTAGTGCTTTAATGTGCTACAATATACTTGCAAGAAAAACAGCGCAAGGACATATCAGAAAGGAGTTACCCTATGGTGCAGTTTATGAACAGCGAACACGAAAAGAAGTATTACTCCGTTCTCGCAAGAATGAGATCCACCGATTGTTATCACCGTGCGGTTGCGTATCTGTTCACGCTCGACAAGGATTGTGCAAGGCACATTAACGATGTGTTCGATTTCAAAGAGGACGCTATCAATCCAGACGGTTTGCACAGCGGTTGGCAGACAGGAACATCTGTTCAGACAACACGGCTTGCGTTCAACCTTTGGAACGGCTTCATTGAAAAGGGCGAGGAAAAGCGGTTTACTCCCGACGAGATATTCACCTCCACCTACGCAAACTACTACTTTGAAGCAATCAAGCTGAGATACCCCGAGCACGAATATTAAGGTTAAACTCCCCCAAGGGATTTAACAGTACGGCAAAGGTAGCTCCTTTGGGTGAGGTTTCCTCTTTCCTCACCCTCGCCGTACCATATATAATTAGTAAAAAGAGGTCGAACAGAGGTGCTACATATAGCACTATTAGAAAAGAGGGTTACTTATGAAATCAATAGCGTTTTATAACAACAAAGGCGGTGTTGGAAAAACTACCTCGGCAATCAACGTAAGCTATGAGCTTGCGAAGAACAGCAAAGTCCTTATCATTGATGTGGACGGACAAGCTAACTGCTCACGCTTCTTCACCGAGGAACTGAAATCGGGGTTGGAGCAGGCTCTCGTCAGCTCCGAGGTATCGCCCGAAACGGCTCTCTGCCACACTCGGTACGATAATATCGACATAATCACGGCTACACCGAAGCTGAACGGCATTACATCAGAGTTTGACAGCTTTTCGGACGAGGAACAGGCGGCTATCGCTCGGAAAATTCTTTCTTTCGGCTCTGCATACGATTATGTTCTCCTTGACTTGCCCCCTGCGCTCACCAAAGTCACCGAACGGCTTATCGGAGCGTGTGATGTGGTATTTATACCGATAGAACTCGGAACATTCGCAATACAAGGCATACCAACGGTCACGGGTATGGTTAAGAAGTGCGGAGCAAAATTCGGCGGCTGTATTATAAATAAGTACGACAAGAAGAACTCGGCAGACGAACAGCTCCTTGATTTGCTCAATGAAACGCTTGGAAATAAAACACTTAAAAGCAAAATTCCTTTCAGCAGGGTTATAAAGAACTCAATCAGCGGCGGTCTGACCGCAGGCGAATATATGGGATGGACGAATGCGGCGAAAAGCTATGCAGAATTAGCCGCCGAAATCAGAGAAAGGGTGTGATTGAATGGCTAAACTTATTCTCAACAACGCAATAGCCGAGGATTTGAAAACAGCGGCTTCCGACAGCTTTATCGACAGTCTGAAGATGATTGAGGTTGACGATATTCAGCCTAACAAGGACAATTTCTACGAAATGACGGAGATAGAGGAACTCGCCGAGGATATTGAACGGCAGGGATTGATGAGCGTTCTCGTTGCGACAGCTGCGGAGAACGGTAAATATAAACTTATCAGCGGTCACAGACGGTTAGCGGCGATAAAGCTCCTTATTGACGAGGGGCGGCGCAAGTCCACTACTGTCCCCTGCTATGTCAAGAGCGCAAAATCAAGCGAGGAAACACAGTTAGACCTTATTATGCTGAACGCTACACAGCGCACCTACACAAGCGCAGATACTATGCGTGAGTATGAGGAACTGGAGCGTATCTTCAAGGCATTGGAGGAAGCAGGAAAGCCCGTCAAGGGTAAAATGCGGAACAATATCGCAAAGGTTCTGAATGTGTCCCCCGCTCAAATCGCAAAGATTGATAATATCAAGCACAACGCAATCCCCGACGTCGAACAGGCGGTAAAGTCCGGCGATATGTCCATATCCACTGCGAACGAGGTTGCAAAGCTCGCTCCCGAACAGCAGAGGGATATTATCGAAAACAAGCCCGATATTTCTCACAAAGAGGTTAAGGAAATTCAGAAGAAATCTCCGTCAAAGCCGAAAAAAGAAAAAGCCGTACCCCTGCCCGCTTTGGAAGCTGAGGATACCGCCGATGAGAACGAGGGTGCAGAGGACGTCTTAACAGGCGGCTATACTCCCGACAATTACGATGATGTTGAAATCGTATCGGAGAATTACGAGCCTTGTATGCTTTCGGAGAGCGAAGCTACCGCACTCTCTCGGTACATCATCCAGCTTCTTGAAATAGCAAGCAACGCCGATTTTGAGATTATCAACGGGCTTGCAAAGAAACTGCGTAACAGCACCAAAACTTAACACCACATTTTCAGCCGGCTGCATATCAAGTGGTCGGCTGATTTTGACGATAAGCGTTAGCTGCGCTAAAAAGAGGAAAAGAGGAACACTATGTCAACTGTTTTCAGAGTTGAGAAAACCGCAAATTACACGGTTATGTCAAATACTCACCTAAAAGACAGGCGGCTTTCTTTCAAGGCAAAGGGCTTGCTGTCTGTGATATTGAGCTTGCCGCCGGATTGGGACTATACGGTCACCGGCTTGGCTGTTATCGCCGCAGACGGCGTTGACAGCGTTAAGACTGCAGTCAAGGAACTTGAAAAGTACGGATACATCGTCCGTAAACAACTCCGTGACGAATTGGGACGAATGGCTCGGAACGAATACCGAGTGTATGAAAGCCCCGCTGACAATCCCGATTTTGTTTCGGAAGAACAGAAAACAGCTGAAAATCCTGCTGAAAAACCAATGCAGAAAGGCACAGCGCCCAAGAAAAAGCGTAAGGAAAGCCAATCTGTTTATCCGTCAGCGGAAAATCCACCTGCGGATAAATCGGCAGCGGATAATCCCGAAGCGGACACAATTCAAAAATTAAATAATAATATATTAAATACTGACCAATCAATCCACTCATTCACTCCTGTGCCTGAGCGCAGTGATGGGAATGATAGGACGGATAAAGCAAGGGCTTCTGCTGCTGAACGCAAGGACTACCGGGAAATAATATGCAGTAATATCAGCTATGATGAAGCCTATGCCAATAACTTCATTGCCAGACAGCAGGTTGACGAGCTTGTTGAGATTATGGTCGATGTGGTGTGTTCAAGCGCACCGACTATTCGTGTGAACGGAGAAGATGTGCCGCAGGAAATAGTAAAAAGCCGTTTCCTAAAGCTGACACAGGAAGAAATCGACTATGTGCTGTACGCTCTTGAGCATAATTCAAGCCGTATCGGAAATGTGCGGTCATATCTCATCACGGCGCTGTACAATTCCAAGGTGACTATCAGCAATTACTTTTCAAATATGGCTTACAACGATATTCGTGAGGGTAAGGTCTGACATCGGAACTTCATTTTGTGAAAGGAGGCGGATATAGCTGTATATACCCGGTTGCCGAGGGTATCGGCATCTTCACTCAACTTTTTCTTTTCAGGAAGGACGAAAATATGACTATTGGTGAAAAATCAAAGCTGAAATGCACTTATCACCGAGTTCATTCAGGTAAGCGGCTATGGTATGCCTAACATCAGTTCTTGCCGCAGCAGCTGAGGAGATGGAGAACAATGGCAAGAACTGTGAAGATGTTGAAGCCGCCGTGCGTTACATCAGCTTCATTTTTCGGGAGGAAGATACGATAACCTGTATCAGCGGCAGGCAGAACGAACAGCATACTCTCCTTGACAAAACAGCCGCAGACATTGTATAATTAAGATAAAAAACATATGGCAGAAAGGAGCAGCCTATGGATAAAATCGAGGGCTTCAGCGCAATCGGTGTTGAGGAAGTCGAATGGGGCGAGTTCACATCTTCTTGGTCAATCAAGTTTATGGACGAGCTTGCGAGCAGAAAGTATCACAAGAATTTCAATCCAAAATTTGTTGACGTCCTGAATTGGGCGTTTACTCACAAGGATATGATACGGAATATGCCGTTTGAGGAACAGGAACGGCGAATGATTGCGGACGGTGTGATAACCGCCGCCGACTTGTAATTCATAGGGGGACTTTCGTTATGGGAATGTCATTCAGAAGTTCGGCAGGATTTGGGAAAAGAATGGAATACAATATTGTTGGTCAAATGCTTATGGAAGGCTTGGACTGTTACTTGCCTTTGGTAGATGACCACGGTGTAGATTGTGTTATAAAAAAACCTGACGGAACATTTATTGAAATTCAGATAAAGGCACGTTCCAACGAGGTTGCAGACGGAGATGCTGCCCTGTTTGCAGCAATTACTCATACACTAACACCGAATTTCTATTTTGTGTTTTATTCCGAACGCTTAAATTCAATGTGGATTATGTCATCGGAAGAATTCCTAAACGAGTGTGTCACTAACAAAAATGGCAAAAATGCCGGGAAACATTCAATATGGTTTAACGGCAATCGAAAGGACAAATCAACAGGCATAAAAAAAGAATACTGTTATCCTAAATTTGACAAATACAAAGCGACGGATTTTTCAAGATTTCACTAATGCCTTTTGAATATTGACCTAACAATTTAATAAGTACGCAAAGCGGAGAATGTAAAGCGTTCTCCGCTTTTTTGCGTTCAAGGGGGTGATAACAATGATAAACAAACTGACGGGAGAGCCTGTTTCTGCGGAAATGCAGAATGTCCTGAAACGGCTTGCGAACAGCGAGAATGTCCCCGAAGCCGAAATACAGCAGCTTAAAGAAATCCGTGAAGCTAATTCCTGCTTGGGAAACGGAGTGGCGACCATAAAGCTGAAAGACCGTGAGGGTATTCAGAACGGTGTATATAACAGGCTTCAATGTTCGGGCAGTGCTGTCACGGACGACAGCGGTCATCTGTCACTCACAGGTGAAATCCGCAGAGAGAAGCGGCTTGATATAGTTATAGGGCTTCCTGCTTCGGGTAAATCTTCCGCTCTTGTTGAGCCTATTTCCGAGCAGTACAATTCACGCATTATCGACAGCGATGAAGCCAAAAAAATGCTTCCAGAATACAACGACGGTTGGGGCGCAGGTATCGTCCATACCGAAAGCCAGCTTATTGCCGACAGGCAGTTCCAGACGGCGATACAAAACGGCGAAAATATAACCTATCCCCGCGTTGGCGGCGATTGTGCCGAACTTACGGATATTATCGCTGCCGTGAAGAAAAAGGGCTATTCCGTCTATATTCACTTCAACGAGTTAGACCGAAACAAGGCTCTCGGCAGAATGATCAACCGCTTTCTTGAAACAGGAAGATACATTAAGCCGGAGCTTGTTACTAAATACGGCGGCAGTATCAGCAACACTTACGAAACACTTAAAAACCGCACCGAACTTGTGGACGGTTTCAGCAAGTGGAATAATGATGTGCCGTTAGGCTGTCGCCCGAAGCTGATTGAATACAGCGGCTCCTGCGAGGATTTGGCGGCGGTGCTCAAACCTACTCTAAAAGAGCGTTTACAGCAGGCAGAGAATAACTGCCGTGTATTACGGTCAAAGATTGACGAGGTGAACGATATTTTTCGGAATAATCCCGACCTCGCACAAATGTATGTCCAAAGGCGCACCGAACACCGCCGTGCCAAAGACATAATGCCAAAGGCGAAACCGCCGCACAGATAATCCTTACATACTTATGATTAGTGCCTACTGCGTAACAGCGCAGTAGGCACTTTTTTGTTTCACAGAACATTTGGAGGTGATATATGACGAATAAACCTACATTTAACCTCGTTTCATTTTCGGGCGGCAAAGACAGCACGGCTATGCTTCTTGGAATGGTAGAACGGAAAATTCCAATTAACTGCGTTCTATTCTGCGATACTGGCATTGAGTTTCCGCAGATGTACGAACATATCAGCAAGGTCGAAAATGCGGTCGGAATGCCGATTACCCGTGTGAAATCCGAACAGAGCTTTGAATACCTGCTGCTTGAATGCCCGATTGAGCGCAAAGAAAATTCTCTGTCAGTCAAACAGGGCGGCAACAGCTCCAACGGATATAGCTGGGCTGGTCCGAAAATGCGGTGGTGTACCTCACGGCTCAAAGATGTCCCCCGCGAGAAATACCTAAAGCCGCTTCGTGAAAAGTACAACATAATCGAGTATGTCGGCATTGCAGCCGACGAGCAGTTCCGGCTTGAACGCAAACGGAACAAATCGGCGAACCACGCTCACCCGCTTATAGAATGGGGAATGACCGAAGCAGACTGCCTGAATTACTGCTATGAAAAAGGCTATGATTGGGGAGGTCTGTACGAACATTTTCACAGAGTATCCTGCTGGTGCTGTCCGCTTCAATCGCTTGATGAGCTGCGGCAGTTATACAGGCATTTCCCCAATTTATGGGCAAAGCTGAAAGATTGGGATAATCGCACTTGGCGAAATTTCCGGGCAGATTTCAATGTCGAACAGCTTGAAATCCGCTTCAATCTGGAGGACGAATATCTCGCCAATGGCTTATCCATAAGGAAAAAAGCCTTTTTTGACGAGCTTCGCAGACTAATTGACAAACATTGACAGGAGGAACCATTATGGCAAATCAGCTTGATAACCTTAAGGTCGGCGACTTGGTAAAGAACAAGAGCGACGGTATCACTTGGAGAGTAACCGCTATCAACGGCGAGTTCTCTATCGACTTTGAGAACATCGACAAAAGCTCCCCTATGAGCGAAACATCTATCTACGGCAAGTGGAAGGAGAATTTCGCTAAAATGGGATTTGAGTGTGCTGCTCCAACTCCGAAGAAAACTCACCGCCGCTGATATAAGGTTACAGAACAAACGATTTTATGGCGG
>ULRE01031326.1_pt1 | contig 10020 bp, 8 predicted proteins | sample 1955141 | NCBI WGS metagenome assembly ULRE01 (sample SAMEA4835674, study PRJEB28245) | human gut metagenome | biome: gut microbiome; material: fecal sample | place: Denmark | collected 2008
CTCTGGTCATCACCGGTCTGCACCACATGTCCAACGCCATCGATACCCAGCTGTGCGCTGACTTCGGCGGCACCATGCTGTGGCCCATGATCGCTCTGTCCAACATCGCTCAGGGTTCCGCCGTTTTGGGCATGATCTACCTGCAGCGCAAGAACGCCCGTGCTCAGGAAGTCAACATTCCCTCCTGCATCTCCTGCTACCTGGGTGTTACCGAGCCCGCCATGTTCGGTGTCAACCTGAAGTACAACTTCCCCTTCATCTGCGCCATGATCGGTTCTTGTATCGCCGGTGCCTTCTCCGTCATGACCTCCTCCACCGCAAACTCCATCGGTGTCGGCGGTCTGCCCGGCATCCTGTCCATGCAGCCCCAGTCCATGGGTACCTTCGCCATCGCCATGCTGATCGCCATCGCAGTGCCCTTCGTACTGACTGTCATCATCGGCAAGCGCAAGAACATTGCCTGATTCGCCTCTTAAAATAGGTTCCGGGAAAGACTTCGGTCTTTCCCGGATACCCGAATCATACTGAACTCCAATTAAAATCTTTAAAAAAGATTTTAATTGCCTGAAGGGCAGGGAGTTCATATGAGACTTGCTTTGCGATTTCTTTCCTTATAAATCACAAAACAGGCAGCGCCTTCAGGCAATGCCTTCCTGATTAAAATTAAGATTTTAATCAGGAAATCGTATCAAAGGAGACCTTTCGTGGGAAATTTTAAGAACAAAGTTGTGTATCAAGTCTACCCCAAAAGCTTTTGTGACACCAACGGAGACGGCGAAGGCGATCTGAAGGGCATTACCTCCAAGCTGGACTACCTGCAGGAGCTGGGTGTGGAACTGCTGTGGAGCACTCCCTTCTTCCCCAGCCCCCAGCGTGACAATGGCTATGACGTTTCCGACTACTGCGCAGTGGATCCCCGGTTCGGTACCATGGAGGAACTGGAAGAGCTCATCGCCGAAGCTGATAGGAGAAACATCGGCCTCATGTTCGATATGGTCTTCAACCACACCTCCACCGAGCACGAGTGGTTCCAGAAGGCTCTGGCCGGTGACGAAAAGTACCAGAACTACTACATCTTCAAGGACGGCACCCCCGATAAAATCCCCACCAACTGGGTGTCCAAATTCGGCGGCCCTGCCTGGGAATATGTGCCCTCTCTGGGAAAATGGTATCTGCACCTGTTCGATGTAACTCAGGCAGATCTGAACTGGGAAAATCCCGAAGTCCGTGAGGAACTGAAGAATGTTCTGCGGTTCTGGAAGACCAAGGGCATTCAGGGTTTCCGCTTCGATGTGGTAAACCTGATCTCCAAGCCTGAGATTTTTGAAAATGACGATATCGGCGATGGCCGCCGTTTTTATACTGACGGACGGCATGTCCACGAATTCCTGAAGGAAATGGTTCGTGATGCAGGCATTGCAGATATGACCACCGTCGGTGAGATGTCCTCCTCCAGCCTGGACAACTGTGTCCGCTACACTGCTCCCAAGGAACAGGAGCTGAGCATGGTCTTCAGCTTCCATCATCTGAAGGTTGACTACAAGGATGGCGATAAGTGGAGCCTAATGACCGCCGACCTGATGAAGCTGAAGGATCTCTTCTGCACCTGGCAGGAGGGAATGCAGGCAGAGGACGGCTGGAATGCCCTATTCTGGTGCAACCATGACCAGCCCCGGGCCGTCAGCCGCTTCGGCAACGAGGACAAGTACTGGAAGGAATCCGCCAAGATGCTGGCTGCCGCCATCCATCTGATGCGAGGTACTCCCTACATCTATCAGGGTGAAGAGATTGGCATGACCAACCCTCACTATACCTCCATTGACCAGTACCGGGATGTGGAAAGCCTGAACTACTATCGGATTCTCATGGAAAACGGCAAGACCTCCGAAGAGGCTCTGCAGATCCTGGCAGAGCGCAGCCGCGACAATGGCCGTACTCCCATGCAGTGGGACGACAGCCACGCCGCCGGTTTCACCACCGGTACTCCCTGGATCTATCCTCCTGAAAACTACCGTCAGATCAACGTTGCCGCACAGATGAATGATGAGACTTCTGTCCGTGCTTTCTACAAGAAGCTGGTTCAGCTGCGTAAGGAGATGGAAGTTATCTCCGAAGGCAAGATTGAATTCCTGATGAAGGAAGACGACAAGGTGCTGGCTTACCGCCGTTATACCGATTCCCAGGAGATGCTGGTGATGTGTAACCTTACCGGTGAAGAAGCCCCTGTAACCCTGCCCCAGGGCTGGGAAAATACCGATGTTCTGATCGCAAACTGGGACAATGCCACCGTCCTCACTGATCTGACTCTGCGGCCTTACGAGTGCCTGGCTCTGATCAAGTAATATAGAAAGAAGGAAATAATATGGGCCTTTTTGATAAACTGTTTGGTAAGAAAGAAGAAACCTTTGATCCCAATCATATTTTTGCTCCTATGGCTGGTCAGACCGTGCCTGTAGCAGAAGTTCCCGATCCTACTTTTGCCCAGGGTGTGCTGGGTGAAGGCATTGCCATTATCCCTGCCGACGGCAAGGTATATGCTCCCTGCAATGCTACCGTAGATACTATGTTTGAAACCGGCCATGCATGCAGCCTGGTAGCTGAAAACGGCGCTGAGATTCTGATCCATGTGGGTCTGGAAACTGTTGGCCTGGGCGGCAAGTGCTTCAAAGTTCATGTGAAGAATGGCCAGAAGGTCAAGAAGGGCCAGCTGATGTTCGAAGCAGATCTGGAAGGAATCAAGGCTGCCGGTCTGAATACCATTACCCCTGTCCTGGTTTGCAATGTGGATGACTTTGCTTCCCTGAACGGTCACACCGGCAATGCTGTTACCAATGATGACGTTGTCATCGAACTGAGCAAGTAATGGAATAGAATAACAATTTAGGAGGCTAATAATATGAAGCAGTTTGAATATACCATCAATGATCCTCTGGGCATCCATGCCCGTCCCGCTGGTATGCTGGTCAAGGAAGCAAAAGCTTTCGCCGATACTGTTGTTACCATCACCAAGAATGGTACCACTGTGAAGGCCGGTCAGCTGATGAAGCTCATGAGTCTGGGTGTAAAGCAGGGCGATGTTGTTACTGTAGCCGCAGAAGGTGCGAATGAAGATGCCGCAATTGCCGCTCTGACTGCCTTCTTTAACAACAATCTGTAAGCAATCAAATCCTTTTGCCACGGGAAGCGCTGAAATGATAACAATCCTTCTTCGGCGTTTCCCAACTTCTTTCCACGTATAGAAAGGACACTGAACTATGATTACAATCCAAGGTAAAGGTGTATCCAAGGGCATTGCAAAAGGCCCCCTCTATTTCTTCCAGCGTTCTGACACCACGGTTACGTTGAAAGTTGTCTCTGATATTGAGGCCGAAAAAGCCCGCCTGGCTGTGGCTCAGGAGCAATCCATCCAGCAGCTGAACGCTCTGGCAGAACAGTGCCAGGAAGATGCCGGTGAGGAGATGGCAGTCCTCTTTGAAACCCATGCCATGTTTGTGGAAGATGAAGACTTTGTAGAGTGTATTACATCTCTGATTGATGAAAAATCCTGTAATGCAGAATATGCCGTGGAACAGGCAGGCATGACAAGTAAAGAGTTAAAACGGCTTAGCCGCAGGGAACTGTTGGAAATGCTCATCGAGCAGATGAAGGAAAACCAGCGGCTTAGGAACCGTCTGGAGCAGGCGGAGGCGGAGCTGGAAAATAGGGAGCTGGTCAGTTTGCGGGCCGGTTCTATGGCAGAAGCGGCTATGCAGCTCAATGGCGTGTTCGAGGCCGCTGACAAAGCCGCCAGGCAGTATCTGGAAAATGTCTACCGCAGCGCACAGAAAGGAGACCGCGAAAAATGAGACCCCGATATCACAGACCCCGGGAGATTCCGACTGTGGAACAGTTGACGGCAGAACTGGACAGAGAAATATACCGGAGCCGTTACAGGCGGGAGCTGCGCAGCACGGTGTATGCCCTGGTGGTGGTCGCAGCGGTGGCAGTGCTGGTGGCTACGATCTGGATGCCTGTCCTGCAGGTCTATGGAAACTCTATGACACCTACTCTGGATAAGGGCGATATTGTGATCTGCGTCAAGAGCTCGGATGCTGCACCCGGAGATGTGCTGGCGTTCTATCACAGCAACAAGATTTTGGTCAAGCGCTGCATTGCGGGCCCCGGCCAAAGGGTAGACATCGACGGGAATGGAAACGTGTATGTGGACGGCGAACGGCTGATGGAGCCTTACCTGACGGAGCCAGCTCCGGACGAGTGCAATATTGCGCTGCCCTATCAGGTGCCGGAATGCAGCTATTTCTGCATGGGTGACAACAGGACTGCCTCTGTGGATTCCAGAAATACGGCGATAGGCTGTGTGGCAGAGGAACAAATCGTCGGGAAAGCTGTATTCCGGGTCTGGCCTTTGGACGGCTTCGGCATACTGAAATAGAAATACCGTCGCTGGGTGAGAACGGAAGCAATGTTCCACGATCCAAAACAGTATGAAAAAAGAAGAAAGGATACTTATTATGAAATTGAGCAGAAAAATTTTGAGTCTGGTCCTGGCACTGGTTATGGTTATGGGATTGGCTGCTACCGCTTTTGCCGAGGAGGGTGAGGAAACCACCACTAAACCCGGTCGCATTACCATCACAAATGCCCTCGGTGGCGAGACCTATAATGCCTACCAGATCCTGCATCTGGAAAGCTACGATGCAGAGAAGAAAATATATGCCTACAAGGCCAATTCTGCCTGGGAAGAATGGCTGAAAACCCAAAAGGCCTACGTTTCCTTTAACGATCAGGGCTATGTGACCTGGGTTGAGGGCGCTAGTGCTGCTGACTTTGCTAAGGCTGCTAAGGGCCAGCTGTCCGGTAAGACTCTTGGCGGAAGTGTCACGGCTACCGAAAATGGCCCAGCTACTATTTCCAACCTGGAGCTTGGCTACTATCTGGTCGACTCTACTGTGGGTGCTCTGTGCGAATTGAATACCACAAAGCCCAACATGGAAATCACGGACAAGAACCCGAAACCCACCATTGAAAAGAAGGTCCAGGAGGATTCTGACGAAAGCTGGGGAGACGTCAATGATGCGGATATCGGCCAGACCGTGAATTTCAAGTCCACCGTCAGTGCAAAGCCCGGCGCTCGGAAGTATGTTGTGCACGATAAGATGGTTTTTCAGCTGGAATTTGGCGGCGTAACCTCCATCGAGGTTGGCAGCAAGACCCTGACTGTGGGTGCCGAGAAGGATTATACTGTAGAGACTACCGGCCTGCCCGATGATTGCACCTTCCACATTGTGTTCACTGAGACCTATCTGGACAGCATCACTGATGACACCGACATCGTTATCAACTACACCGCTAAACTGACGAGTGATGCTGTTGCTGGCAAGGGTTATGTCAACGATACCTGGCTGGATTATGGCGACAATCAGCACACCGAGCATGATACCACCACTACTTACACTTGGGAGCTGCCCATCTACAAGTATCACAAGGATGGCGAGACCAAAACGGCCCCTCTGGCTGGCGCTGAGTTTATTCTGTACAAGGGCAGTGGAGAGAATAGAGTCTATGCTCAGGTCGCCAAAGGAAAGCTGACCGGCTGGACTAAGACGAAGGAGGATGCCACCACGCTTGTCTCTGGTGATGACGGCATGATTGCGGTCGAAGGCCTTGACGCTGACACCTACTACCTGGAAGAGACCAAGGCTCCTGGCGGCTACAATAAGCTGGCAGGTCCTGTCAAGGTTGTGATTTCCCACACTGTTACCGACGAGGGTGTGCACATGACCCATACCCTCAAGCAGGATACAACCGACGTTGAGGAGGTTGAAATCGAGAACAAGTCCGGCACCGAGCTGCCCAGCACCGGCGGTATCGGCACCACCATCTTCTATGTCCTCGGCTCTATCCTGGTCATCGGTGCGGTTGTCTTGCTGATCACCAAGAAGCGCATGAGCGCTGCCGCATAATTCTTCCATTTTGCTTACATTTCCCCCCTTTCTTGCCTGCACTCCGGGAGGGCCTTGGCCCTCCCGGGCCAAGTGCAGTTTTAGACCGTTGCAGAATTAAGGAGAATCCTATGAAAAACCGTCGTTCTACAATCCTGCTGATCTTAATACTCCTCATAGGCTTGTCCCTAATGCTGTACCCCTCCTTCGCCGATTGGTGGAACTCTTTCCACTCCTCCCGGTCCATTGCCAACTACGTGGAACAGGTGGCAAATATCGATGACGCACAGTATGAGGAACTTTGGGACGCCGCTTGGGATTATAACCAGTCTCTGCTCCACCGTCCCAACGATTTCCTCCTGCCTGACGAGCAGCAGGAGATCTACAAATCCCTGCTGGATTTCGGCGGCAACGGCATCATGGGCTATATCGAGATCCCCATGATCGATGTGATGCTGCCCATCTACCACGGCATTAAGGAGTCCGTCCTGCAGATCGCCGTGGGGCATCTGGACTGGACCAGCCTGCCCGTTGGCGGTGCGGGAAGCCACTGCGTGGTTTCCGGACACCGGGGCCTGCCAAGCGCCCGGCTCTTCACCGATCTTGACAAGCTCAAGGTTGGCGATGTGTTTATGCTGCATGTCCTGAATGAGATCCTGACCTACGAGATCGACCAGATCCTCATTGTCGAGCCCCAAGATACCGATCCCCTGCTGATTGAACCGGGCAAGGATCTATGCACCATGATTACCTGTACCCCCTACGGCATCAATTCCCACCGAATGTTGGTGCGGGGGCACCGGATCGAGAGTCAGGAAGAAGCGAAGGTCATTCGTATCACAGCGGATGCCGTGCGGATTGAACCGCTGATGGTAGCGCCCTTCGTGGCAGTCCCAATATTGCTGGTGCTTCTGATTATTCTGCTGCTGCCAAAGCAGAAGAAAGGGAAACTGTAGGTGACGCCGATGAAGATTTGTAAATCCATAGCATCCCTGCTGCTGTGCATCGCGGCAGTTTTGCGGTTCCTGCCTGTGCAGGTGCTGGCTGCCGGGAACATTGATCTGAGCCGAAAGGGAAATCTGACCATTACCGACAGCTACGATGAAACTGGACTGTCCGGCGTAATATTCCACATCTACCGGATTTCTGCGGTGGATGAATACGGCAAACTGACCTCCACGACTGATTTCCGGAAATACGCCGACCAGCTGGATATATGCATCGAAAAGAATGAAGGGTGGATCGAAATTGCGAAAACCCTGGAACAGGATATCCTTTTATCCGGGAGCCCCGAGCCTACGGCTTCGGCAGTGTCAGACGAAAATGGAATCGCAACCTTTTCTGACCTGGAATTGGGCCTTTACCTGGTAATTGGCACAAGTATAGAAAAAGGAGAGTATTTGTATTCCACCGGGCCGTTTATGGTCATGGTCCCGAACCGGGACCCGGACAGCAATACATGGGTCTATTCCGTAAATGCTGTGGCCAAGACTGACAGGCAGCCCACGCTGATTGATATGGAAGTCGTCAAGATCTGGAAGGACGACTGCCATAGGGATCAGCGGCCCCAGTCCATCAGCGTTATGCTGCTGTGCGATGGGGAACCCTACGGTGAATCAATCACCCTTCCACACAATGGCCAGTGGAAATATACCTGGCATGATCTGGAGGCCAACCACCGCTGGACGGTTGAAGAGGAAACTGTGGTTGGCTACCAAGCCCCGGATATCCAGCGCAATGGCAATACCTTTTTCATCCGAAATGTCTGCGGCAAGCCCGGTGCGTCTCTGCCTCAGACCGGACTGCTGTGGTGGCCTGTGCCGGTGCTGACCGCCTGCGGGCTGCTGTGCATCGTGGCTGGGCTGATTCGCCGCAAAGGGAGCGTACAGGAATAATTAAAAAGAAATCCTATGAGAACCGGCAAAAGGCGGTTGCTGCATAAAGTATCTCACAGAAACAGCTCTGTAAGATCCATTAAAATGTTCTTTTACGATATTACATGAATGGAGAAAAGGTCTATGGCAGGATATAAAAATTTTCGTTTGATCATTGGGATCGTCACGGCCTTGGTACTGACTTTCAATGCGGTGATGCTTCCGGCTGCCGCATTGGAGGCCGGCTCCGTTAATGAGACGGGGTCCGTGGAGTATATCGAGGATGACCGCTCTGCTTTAGAGCCAGGGGAAAGCGAATTTGCAGAGAAGGAAGAAAATACGCAGAACGATTCTGTAGGGGTGGAAGAAGATACACAGGGCGATAAGAAAGAGAACATTCCGCAGGAGGGTGAATCCGGGCAGGAAGCAGGTGCGCCCTCTGAGAATGCCAAGGATGCTGCCGGCACAAACCAGGGGGAAGTGCGGGAAGATATCCGTTCTGCAGGGGCGGAAGAAGATACGCAGGGCGATAAGAAAGAAAACATTCCGCAGGAGGGTGAATCCGGGCAGGAAGCGGATGCGCCCTCTGAGAATGCTGGGGATGCTGTCAGCACAAACCAGGAGGAAGTGCGGGAAGATATCCGTCCGGATCCGGATACCCGTGTGAAGCTGTGGGGGAACTGGAGGGAAGCAGCGAAGCTGCCTGCCCCCACCGGGGACCGGGCTGAGGATATGGCATCCGCTGCCAGGGCGTTGTTAGGATATTCCTTGCGCGGTGAGGACAGCGGGGCGTTTTGCTGGAACCGGCTTCTGGTAGAATTCTGCTTGGATTACGCTGAGGTTTCCGAGGAGGCGCTGCCGAGACCTGAAGAGGGTCAGGATTGGGCGGAGCTTCTGGAGCGTGCGGACCTGTTCCGGCGGGATGAGGAAGCAATTGCGGCTGGCACTCTGGTATTTCTGGCATTGGATGGGCAGGACGGGGAAGGCCGTCTGTCCGTGGGCATTGTCACGGAGATCGAAGAGGGTGTTCTGACGGTGGTGATGGCCGATGAGAACGGTACGGTCGTCAGCCAGAGCGTTGCCAGAAATGATGCATCCTTCGTGGGCTATTGCTCGGTATCGGAACGGAGCCAAATGTGCGAGGATGCAATGCTTGCGTTAGAGATGGTCGATGGTTGGGCGCTGGTTTCCAGTGAAGAAGAATTGCGCAGTGCACTAAGCAGCACAGAAGGAAACATTAAAATTAAACTTCGTGATCGTTTTTCTGTTGGAAACGCACCGTTGGAAATACAGGAAAACAAAAACGTGACCATGGATCTGAACGGGAAAACACTTACCAACAATAGTAGTGAAAATTCCGAGGGAAGCCTTTTTAAGATTTTAACGGGGGCAACGCTTACGATCCAGGATGGGACGCAAGGCATAGAAGAAAACAGCGCCGCTCCGGTAATAACAACAAGTACAGGGAATAAGTATGGGAACACGGCATCTTATAAAAACGGAACCTTAACCTATTATGTCACTGAATCCGAAGTAACGGATTCGAACACAGGCAAAACAACAGAAACGGTGTACAGGCATGAGGTTTCTGTGCCCTCGGTACCACAAGAAGTGAGTGTCGGTATTCTGGATGGAAACGGAATAGGGAAACCGATTTTCTGGATGTCAGGTGACGCAGCGAAACTGATTATTAAGGGCGGCAAAATCTGCAACAGCAGCAAGATTGCCATCTATTGCGATTCATCAGACAGCACAGTGCAAATTGACGGCGGATACATCTGCAGCAATTCCGTTCATGAAATTGGGGGTGGAGCCGCAATCAGCGCCGGGAAACCGACAACCATCAATATAAACGGCGGCTATATTTATGACAATACATCGCACGGTAACGGCGGTGCGATTACCGCTAAAACCGGAAGCACTATTCATATAACTGGCGGGTGTATTTTTGGAAATACCGCTTCCTTCGATTCGCCTGCCTCCGATGGCGAGACTACCTACGGCTTTGGCGGAGCCATTTATTCGGAGGGTGCTAACGTTACTGTATCGGGCGGTTATATTTTCAGCAACTCGGCTAGGACGAACTCCGAGGGCGGCGGTGGCGCAATTTATGCACAAGGCGGTAGTGTTGTGTTGAATGGCGGCTACCTTTTCGACAACAGCGCAAACGGTGGCTACGGCGGCGCGGTTTATATGAAGGACGG
>ULRE01016854.1_pt1 | contig 9986 bp, 5 predicted proteins | sample 1955141 | NCBI WGS metagenome assembly ULRE01 (sample SAMEA4835674, study PRJEB28245) | human gut metagenome | biome: gut microbiome; material: fecal sample | place: Denmark | collected 2008
ATTTAATTCATATAAATTGAATTTATATTAGATTATTTAAACGAAAAGGGTACTTTTTAGGCGAAATATGACAATTATGTTAAGAAAAGAACAAAAAGCCGCCTCAAAAGAGGGGAAAACTGTCCGGAAAATCCAGAGCAACTGCCACATGATTACTGTAGAGAGAAGCGCAAATGGAAACCGCCGGAATTATTTTCAGCATACCTTATTCCCAAAGCCGTATCCACTGATCCGGACAAATCCGGCCCGTCCCTACGACAAAACGACAGGTCATTTTCATTCAGGCTCTCTCACTTTCAAAATGACAGAGCAAAAAGAAAACGAAAGAATGTGCATACAAAAAGAGGCGCACCTTCATGGGTACGCCTCTCTATCCTGTTCCTGTATTGTCTGATACAGGCTATTTCATTTAGTTAAAGATATAACGGACACTGAACTGTATGGAATACGTAGAATTGAAACTGTTCAGATTGGAATACGTATCAGTCAGTTTCTTTCCTCCGTTCTTCTGGAACTGGTAAGCGCCGCCCTTATAGCTCAACAAGGAAGTATTGTTCACCGTCTTATAAATTCCCCAGTCGCTGTTCAGCAAGTTCAGGAAGTTCTTGATATCCACTCCGAACTGCAAGGTATTGCGCTTGCCCCCTACATTGAGGAAGAAATCCTGATTGAACTTCAAATCCAGCTGATGATGCCAAGGCATGATGGCTCCTCCGCGTTCGGCATACTTGCCTTTACGGCCTTTCAGATAACTGTCCTCATTAATGTAAGCCCAGAAATCATCGCGCTGCTCCTTGGCGGAATAAGTCACCTCACCCGTCTTGCTGTCAGTATAATCGGTAAAGTTCCACTTATCCAGCGCCTCGCGGGATGCCGGAATGTACAGCAAGTTGTTTGAGCCGTAATCGCCTACAATATTTCCGGTGAATGTATAGGAATAACGGGCGGCGGAATATCCTCCGGCATAGCCCATGTTCATACCCTCATAAATCAAAGACAAGGAGGAAGCGAAATTCTTGGCGTATTTAATACGGTAAGCGGCGGAAGCCAGCACACGGTTGGGCGATACATACGTACCATAGCCGGTCTCCGTGTCATTATTTCCGTTGACAGAGTAACGGTTGTTGTAATAAGCCGAGTTCACCTGGTCGCCGATGCCGTCGCCATACGACTTGGCATAAGAACGGGTGTAGGAAGCGGAAAGATGCAGGCCGAAATCAAATGTCTTGGCCAGTGAGGCGGTGAGTGAGTAATAATAAGCGCTGTTTCCCGCATTGGTGATATAATAAGCATCCGTCTTGTTCGCATTGGAGTACTCAAACATTCTGCGGACATCACCCGGAGCTATCTCCTGCTCTCCTTTAAACTTACGTCCCAAATTGGTCACTGTAGCCGGATTGAACTCTTTGCTGAAAATACCTTCCAACGTAAAGTCAATGTCTCCGGGAAGTTTTGCATCAAAAGCCAATGATGACTTCCAGGTGGCATTCATCTTCAAGTCGCGGTCAATGATGGTGGCTCCGGAAGGTGCGGCAGGATCGGTAGCCGCCGGAAGGTTCAAGTTAGGATCTTTCAACATATCAGCCACGCTGGTGTGGAAACTCGGTTGTCCGTACTTAGCGTCCTTCTGCTCGTTATAATAATAGGTGCTTTGTCCGCAATTGGCATTACCTACTGCCGAAACCAGCCATACGAACGGCAGACGGCCGATGAAGTAACCGCTACCGCCACGCAATACATACTTACGCTCGCCTGTAAGGTCCCAGTTGAAGCCGATACGGGGGGAGGCGGTCAGCTGGTAGGATGAAGGCAACTGGTCTGTGGCGTAATGATATCCGTCAAAGTCAATCTGTGCGAAATTCTTGTTATAGTTGTTCTTCAGCTCCGGATAAATGGGCAGTTCGAAACGCACCCCGGCAGTCAGTCTGAAGTTGTCTGTGATATTCATCTGGTCCTGCAGATAGAAAGAAAGCTGCTGGTACTTCATGTTCGCCAGGAACTGGGAACCGTCCCCGGTGTTGGAATAAGTGACACCGAAAGCAGCCGGAGCTCTGTTGTTCACAAAATCATCCCAAGAGGAATAGACATAATAACCGCTACCCGCCTGCATGAATCCGTTCACTGCCTTATTGGACTCAAACTGGATACCGCCCATAAAGTTATGGATACCGCTGGAGAAATTGAATTCATCGGTAATGACAAAGGTCTTCACCTGGCGCAAGTTCCCTTCTGTAAAGGGGTCCGGGCCGAATGAGGCATACAGGGAGCCTTGGTCAAGAATATCCACCGTAGGGAATGTTCCACCTTCGTAAGTACGAGGTTCGTTCTGATAAGAATAAGTAAAACGCAAGGCGTTATTGATTGCGCCCCACTTTGAATTCCATTCGGAAGCTATGGAAGTGAAGTTCTGCTCTTGCATGTAGCGTGAGCTTTCAAAATACATACCGGCATTCGCTGTACGTCCCGAACTGCTCTTACCCGCACTGCCGTCTACTCCGCCCGGATAAATGATTGAATCCTTAAACGGAGTGGTGGAAGAGGAAGGGTTGGAGGAATACTTGGAATGGGTATGGGTGAAACGGAAATTAATCTTGTTGTTGTTGTTGATGTTCCAGTCCAGACGCCCCATGATCTTATAAGAAGGAGTTTCCAAAGAGTATCCTTGATAACGTCCCGGATTATAGTTGTATTTTTCCGACAGGTATTGGCTGATGTTGTTCATCCCCACAAAGGTACGGCCGCCTACCGTTGTGGTGTTCTCGAATGGACGGTGCACGATGCCGTTGGTGCTCCATTCGTCATTGGCGCCGCTACGCGCTATGCCCGACGGACCTGCCTGCACATTATCCTGATATTCGCCGTTCACGAAGAAGAATAACTTGTTTTTAATGATCGCACCTCCCAAAGAAGCTCCGTAGGTGGTACTGTGGTCACGGTTGCGGGTCAGTTCATAGTCCTCTACCTTATTACCGGTAAGGTGGGTATTGGAAGTATACATATAGGCTGTACCTTTGAACTCATTCGTACCACTCTTTGTCACGGCGTTGATGGCACCTCCTGTAAACCCGCTCTGACGGACATCAAAGGGAGTGGTGGAAACGGAAATCTGTTCCAACGCATCCAGAGAGATAGGCGAACCGCCTGCCGGCAAGTTCGAGCCGATACCGAAGGCATTATTGAAAGCGGCTCCGTCTACAGTGACATAAGACTGGCGGTAGTTACCTCCACCCACTGAGAAACCGCTACCGATATTGGCTCCCTGAGGGGTCAGACGCATGATATCGTTCATGCTGCGGCTCACCGTAGGCACTTCCGACATTCTGGCCGCATCGACATTAGTCACCGCTCCGGCGCGGTCAGACTTCATATTGCTGCTCTTGGAAGCGGTTATCACTACTTCATCCAGCAGTTCGGTAGACTCCTTCAAGTTCGCATCCAATACGTAATTCTCTCCCAACTGGAGATTGATGCTCTTGTAAACCACTGATTGATAACCTACATAAGAAACTTCTACTTTGTAAGGGCCGCCGGCACGCATGCCCTGGATGGAATAACGGCCGTCCACATTGGTAATGGCCCCATAATGGGTGCCGGACGGCTCATGAATAGCCTGAATCGTCGCGCCGATAATGGCTTCATTGCTTTGATCGACCACCTTTCCACTCATTGACGAGGTAGTGACCTGAGCGTTAACAGTAGCAGCGATTACCAACATAACCACCGCAAAAAAAGATCGCATTCTTTTTACCATAAACTTTTTATTAATTAATATTATAATTAATGTCTTAAAAGACGTTGCAAAGATAGCTAATAGAAACGATATACAAACTACAAATCGATTACAATTTACAGTGGCAGGTCTATAGAAAGAGAATTTATAGTTTTATGGTGAACCACATTCATCCTGCCGGATGACCCCGGGACACGGGCCGACGGGAATTCCATGCGGTGCGCGCATAATAAGATAGGTGTATAATAAAAAGGCTCTTAACCTCAAAAACGTCTTTATACTGAGGAAGTTGCCATACATTTCTGACGAGCCGTTGTGTGTATATGCAAACTTACCCAAGAATACGTTACTGTTCGTACACTTGGGTAAGATTTTATAGACAGGGCGTCATCAGTCTTCCATCAGCTTGCGGTAGCGCACCCGTTTCGGCTCCTCATTACCCAAACGCTTCATCTTGTTCTCTTCGTATTCCGAATAGGATCCTTCAAAGAAAAAGACCTCACTGTTTCCTTCGAAAGCCAGGATATGGGTACAGATACGGTCCAAGAACCAACGGTCGTGGCTGATCACCACCGCACAGCCCGCAAAATCGTCCAGACCTTCTTCCAACGCGCGCAGCGTGTTCACGTCAATATCATTGGTAGGCTCGTCCAGCAGCAGCACGTTGCCTTCTTCCTTCAGTGCCATAGCCAGATGCAGGCGGTTGCGCTCACCACCCGAAAGCATTCCACAAAGTTTCTCCTGATCGGCTCCCGAAAAATTGAAACGGCTGAGGTAGGCACGCGCGTTGATATCCCTGTTTCCCAGACGGATCAGTTCGTTTCCACCGCTGATCACCTGATAAACGGACTTGGCAGGGTCGATATCTTTATGTTGCTGGTCCACGTATGCCAGTTTCACGGTCTCCCCTACCTCGAAAGTACCTTTGTCTACGGTTTCCAGTCCCATAATCAAGCGGAACAAGGTAGTCTTTCCGGCACCGTTAGGACCGATTACACCGACAATGCCGTTAGGGGGCAGCATGAAATTCAGGTTATCGAACAACAGCTTGTCACCATAAGCTTTCGCCACTCCTTTGGCCTCGATCACCTTGTTTCCCAAACGGGGACCGTTCGGGATAAAGATTTCCAGTTTCTCTTCCTTTTCTTTCACATCCTCATTCAACAATTTGTCGTAAGAGTTCAGACGGGCCTTTCCTTTTGCCTGACGGGCTTTGGGAGCCATGCGCACCCAATCCAGCTCGCGTTCCAAGGTCTTGCGGCGTTTGCTTGCCACTTTCTCTTCCATCTCCATGCGTTTGGTCTTCTGTTCCAGCCAGCTGGAGTAATTTCCTTTCCAGGGAATTCCTTCGCCACGGTCCAGTTCCAGAATCCATCCGGCTACATGGTCCAGGAAGTAACGGTCGTGGGTTACGGCAATCACCGTACCTTCATATTGCTGCAAATGCTGTTCCAGCCAGTCGATACTTTCCGCATCCAAATGGTTGGTAGGCTCGTCCAGTAACAGAATATCCGGCTTCTGCAACAGCAGACGGCACAATGCCACACGGCGACGCTCGCCTCCCGAGAGGTTCTTCACCGGCTGGTCTTCGGGCGGACAGCGCAACGCATCCATGGCGCGTTCCAGCTTGCTGTCCAGATTCCATGCGTCCGTAGCGTCAATGATGTCCTGCAACTCTGCCTGACGGGCAAAGAGCACATCCATCTTTTCAGAATCCTCACAGTATTCGGGAAGCCCGAACTTATTGTTTATTTCTTCGTATTCCGCCAGTGTGTCCACGATGCTCTGCACTCCTTCCATCACCACCTCTTTCACTGTCTTTTCATCATCCAGATGCGGTTCCTGTGCCAGATAGCCTACAGAGTAGCCCGGCGAGAACACCACTTCTCCCTGATAACTTTTCTCCAGTCCGGCAATGATTTTCATCAGTGTTGATTTACCCGAACCGTTCAGACCGATGATACCGATCTTAGCACCGTAAAAAAAGGATAGGTAGATGTCCTTCAATACCTGTTTGTTCGCCTGGAAGGCTTTGCTTACGCCCACCATCGAAAAGATAATCTTTTTGTCGTCTGCCATATTCTTTATATTATTAATTTATGTAAGTTGCCATATTTCACTGTTTTTCCTCCATCTTTCTGTAATACCACGGATGTGTGAAGAACTCATACATCAGCAGCAGAACGACACAGATACCAATACATATCCAATAAATGGTATCGGGATGACCCTCAGTCCACATATTCTCAAACAGGAAACCAATCAGTACTCCTGCCTCCCACATCAGCTGATAGGTATTGTTTCCCGTTCCCCGCTCGCAATGCCTCGGCAGGCTGATCATTTTTATAAAGAAACGTGACACAGTGGTTCCGGTTCCCATCCCCAACAAAATACCAGCTATATAACTGTTCATCAAGCTATTGGAAAAAGCGAGCAATAACAATCCTCCTATCATTGCCGCCTGCCCCAGCTCTACCTCCGAACGACCGGAAGCATGAGAAAGCACGTAACGCAAAAGCAGCAAAGACAGGACAAAGCCTATCAGGATACAAACAAAAAACAATTCATTGTAAATATGTGCCACCAATATCCCAAAGATAATGGCCACCATCATCATATTCATCCCCGGCCACAAAGTGCGCGGCAGCAAAAAACGGTCCAGCGAGAACCATGAAGTGCTGAGCGGAGCACGGAAAGGAACTTTCACCGCCGGAATCAGCACCAGCGCCAACGCTCCCAGAGCCATACTAGTATAAATGATATGGTGAAAATTCCAATAAGGATAAATATAGATCCCCAAGGCAAGACCCACCACCATTCCAAAACGACCCGCCCAGGCAAAAGCGATATTGGCGTCCGTGCGGCGGCGGGAAGCAGTGACATCAATCACCAGTGTACTGCCCGTAGTCATGGTAATGACGCTGAACAGCCCTCCCTGGACAGCCCTGACCAAAGCTACGAACCCTACGGTCGCAACGTACGGATATAGCAGACTGGATGCCACAAACAGAAATATCGCTATAAAGCACACACTTTTACGTTTGAACGTATCAATAAGGTAGCTGTTGAATGTTCCCGGAAGGAACATGGCCAGCCCGAAAACAGCAATGGCTGCTCCTGCTTCCGCATAACTGCAATACCAGTGCCGCACCATCCATAAAGGCAGCACAGGAAGCATCATGTATAGTGATGCATAAAGCAAAAAATTGGAAAGGGATAACAAAAGCATATTCCCAGTCCACAGTTTTGCCTTTTCATACGGAAAGAAGAAGTCATCATACATATCAGCAAAAACTTTTAATATTGTTCGTCTTCGTTAGGGAAATCCCCTTTTTTCACATCATCCACATACTGCTGTATGGCTCCCGTCATAACTGTATGCAGATCGGCATAACGACGGAGGAAACGAGGACTGAAACCGTTGGTCATCCCCAGCATGTCCGATACGACCAGCACCTGCCCGTCTACCGCGCCACCGGCTCCGATACCGATAACGGGAATGGTCAGTTCCCTGGCCACACGCTCTGCCAGTGACGCAGGGATTTTCTCGAGTACCAGCGCAAAACACCCTGCCTCTTCCAGCAGATGTGCATCGCTCAACAACTTCTCGGCCTCTTCCTCGTCCTTGGCGCGTACAGTATAGGTTCCATATTTATTGATAGATTGCGGCATTAACCCCAAATGTCCCATGATGGGAATGCCGGCAGCAATGATTTTCTTTACCGCATCAATGATCTCCACACCCCCTTCCAGTTTCAAAGCATCGGCGTGCGTAATCTTCATTACTTTGATCGCATTGGTCACCGCTTCGTATTCGGAAGTCTGGTAAGTGCCAAAAGGCAGATCCACCACAACAAGCGCGCGTTTCACCCCACGGACCACAGACTTTCCATGATAAATCATCTGATCAAGGGTGATAGGAAGTGTGGTCACATTTCCTGCCATGACATTCGAAGCGGAGTCGCCTACCAATATAACATCGATGCCTGCGCCATCTACAATCTGCGCTGTCGTGTAATCATAGGAGGTAAGCATAGAAATTTTCTCGCCTCTCTGCTTCATTTCCACCAAACGGTGGGTAGTTACTTTGCGTGTATCGCCCGAAATATATCCTGCCATATTTACTTTAATTTATAAAAAACGGCTGCAAAGGTAGATGTTTTAGTTGACATTACCTCATCATATTCTTCATTTTTTCGAAACTGAATCCATTAAAGTCCTGAATAACAGCATTTGCCTTGTCGCGTATTTGCTCTTCAGAATTGGTGGTAGCCAGTCCTATCACAGTCATTCCGGCACGGTTCCCCGCCTCAAGCCCATGAAACGAGTCCTCGAAAACCACACAGTTCTCCGGCACGGTGTCAAAAACTGTCGCACCTAACAGAAAGCATTCGGGGTCAGGCTTGGAATGAGTAAACATTTCAGCAGTGAGGATACGGTCCACACTTTGCTTCAATTCCGGATGTGCTTTATATACGTTGCTCATCTTCATCTCATTTGAACTTGTGACTATAGCTATCTTTACCCCGTTTTCCCTCAATTCTTTCAGGAAAGCCTCTACGCCCGGGATATAATTATATAACATATTTTTTTCAAATTTGTTCAAATCTTCTGTAATTTCATGCTGCACCTCTTCCATTCCGGCAAAATAGTTGGCATAAATCTGTGTCAAGGTCTGTCCTTTTATCAACCGGCCGAATTCGGGAAGCTCCGGATGGTATTTCCGTCCTTGTTCATTCCAGAATATACTATACTGAGTCTCAGTGTCCATTACCACTCCGTCGAAATCGAATAAAGCTGCTATGCTTTTTGTTGAATTCATATTACTTTTAGTTTGATTTAACGCCACAAAGGTCCGAATAATCCTCCATATTCCTAACTTTGCAAAGCTTAAAAATAATAAAAACGCGAATGAAAGAAAACAACCCGCACATACTGGGTACAGAAAAGGTCGGAAAGCTACTTTTAGAGTACTCTATCCCTGCCATCATAGGGATGACACTGACATCACTGTACAATATTATTGATAGTGTATTTATCGGCCATGGTGTCGGCGCCATGGCCATATCGGGCTTGGCTATTTCTTTTCCGCTGATGAATCTGCTGGTGGCATTCTGTACACTGGTCGGGGTGGGTGGCGCTACCATTTCTTCTATCCGCCTGGGGCAGAAGGATACGGACGGTGCCGAGAAGGTGCTGGGAAACGTAACGATGCTCTGTGTGATAAATTCTATTTTCTACGGAGGCATAACCCTGCTGTTTCTGGACCGGATTCTGTTTTTCTTCGGGGCAAGCCATGACACGTTGCCATACGCCCGCGACTTTATGCAGATTATATTAATAGGAAGTCCTGTCACCTATGTAATGATCGGACTGAATAATATCATGCGTGCCACCGGTTATCCCCGAAAGGCGATGCTGTCCTCCATGCTGACAGTGGGATGCAACATTATTCTGGCTCCTGTCTTTATTTTCTGGCTCGGTTGGGGAATCCGCGGAGCAGCCACGGCAACCATCCTTTCACAGTTTGCCGGCATGATATGGGTGCTGAGCCATTTCATGCAGGAAAAAAGTTATATCCGCTTCAAGAAAGGGATATTCAAATTAAGGAAACGGATCGTAGAGAATATCTTCAGTATCGGTATGTCGCCGTTCCTGATGAATGTCTGCGCTTCGGCCATTGTCATTATATTCAACAAGAGCCTGCTGCTCTACGGGGGCGATCTGGCTATCGGCGCATACGGCATATTAAACCGTCTGCTGATGCTGTTTGTAATGGTTATCATGGGGCTGACTATGGGAATGCAACCGATTGTGGGCTATAATCATGGCGCACACAAATTCGGCCGGGTGAAGCAGACTTTGAAATATTGCATGATTGCAGGGGGGTGCATCACTTCGTTGGGATTTGCTTTCAGCGAACTTTTCCCTAATTTGGTTGTTAATATGTTTACAGACGATAAAGAACTTACAGCATTGGCACGCACCGGGTTACAAATCGGAGTACTGATGTTTCCTTTCGTGGGAATACAAATTGTAATTTCCAGTTTCTTCCAATCTATCGGGAAAGCGAAAATTTCTATCTTCCTCTCCTTGTCCCGCCAACTGTTGTATTTATTACCCTGCCTGCTGTTACTACCTCATTGGTGGGGTCTGAACGGTATCTGGCTCAGTATGCCTGTATCCGATCTGTTAGCGTTTATCACAGCCTGTCTGATGCTGGCACATCATATTAAAAAATTAAACAAGATCACAG
>ULRE01004082.1_pt1 | contig 9974 bp, 7 predicted proteins | sample 1955141 | NCBI WGS metagenome assembly ULRE01 (sample SAMEA4835674, study PRJEB28245) | human gut metagenome | biome: gut microbiome; material: fecal sample | place: Denmark | collected 2008
GCAGAATATTTTTTACCAGAACGTAAACCTGTCAGAGATATGACATATGAGGAAATCTTAAATTTCATTCCCAAAACTGAACCATCTCAAGATTGGCATGGGATTTCAAGGGAATGGGCCAGCGAACGGTTCCTTAAAGAAGACCCACGCCTTCGTATTCGAGCCAAGTTCATTGATGAAGGAATTCAATGTGAAAATTTTATAGAAGATTGGGCTAACAATCATCCAGATCCCAGAGCAACTGGATATTGGTATGAGCTTTATTACGACGGGGCATTCTTAGACAGATTTTTATTGGTATCTGTTGATGGTGGTAGAGCTAATATCCCTCCACCTAATTTACTAACTAAAGAAATTAGCTTGTTAAATTATCATGTTGCGAAAATACATGACACCCTTGGCTCGTTAGATGAGTATATTAAACGTTCTGGTTTAACTATTGAAAAAACATAATAAGTAACTATTCATTTTTATCCTGAGCGAGAGGATTAAAACCTCCGCTCTCCGACTCCTCATTACAAAGCATTAACTTTCATGATGCTTAATTTCCAGATCAGAAATTGCAATTATTCTTATTTCTTTCAATGCTTTATCAATCGCTGATCTTATTCTTTGTCCATAGTCATCAGGTTCTTCATAATCCAGTGGAGAGGGATCGAAGCCAATGTTTTTAATTAACTCCTCTAATTTTATAGTTACATTAGCATTCAAAAGAATTGTTTTTGTTATTAATATTTCAGTTAACGATGTCATTGCAATGCTTAATTTTTGTTGTAATTCTTTGTTTTTACTTTGAACGTCTTTATCATTCATTGTGTTCTCAATCTCAGCTTGAGCCTGCTGAATTTCTTGGTAAAATTGTTTTTCTTGCTCCTCATTAAAATATGGCTGGTGACTGCTTGCTATCCATCCTGGAATCATATGAAGTTCAATTATATGAAACTCATTGTCTGCCCATTTTTTAATTGCTAGTAATTGTGCATAGATGAATTCATACATATCATATTTTTTTTGCCAGATCTGTTGAGAGATCCATAACTCAGATGTTATTTTTTTCTCTATGTCTTTAATAGTAACTGTGTTTATAGATAATTGTTCCCGCAGTGTTTCATAGTTAGAATTAGTTGCAGAAATTTTAGCCCTTTCTGTAACGATTGAAACTAGGAAACTCATTGCCAGAGCTGCGATAACTACGGCGAGACTTAACCAGATGATTTCTGCTGTTGTGAAATTTGACGACTGTAATGCCTTAATAAGCTCAAGCAATTGCTTTTCTGTAAGCACTGGTTATTCCCCAAAATAAAAACCATTATGTATGATTCAATAGGTTACACCAGACTTCGTGTTGTTCAAATAAAAAAATAAAACACCACGACACACCCTTCAAAATAATTTGGATAGATTCTTTATAGCGAGATTATGATCTGACAGCATGAGATGGTTCGAAGATGGGGATTTTTTGGTTAAAAATATGTAAATTTTAAGGCGTTCTACAACCGTCCGCTCCTCGCTCATAGCGGACCTTTCGCCCAGTTAGCCTGTCCGCTTCGTGCCAGAAGCGACCATGGCGCGTCTCTAGACTGTGATACGAGGCATCTCAGTATTATCAATGCAGCCCAGGCCCTGTAACGTCGTATGGACGGCTACATCAAGTGGGGTATGAGGCTCAGCGCCTAAAAAATTCACCAGCTTCGTATTGTCCAGGCGGACCGACTGGCGCCACAGGTACCGCATCTCCAAAAGTTCGCGTAAGGTTGCGTTGAAAGGCGCAGCCAGGTACATAAACCACCACGGAAATGAGCGTATTTTGGCAACGCCGCCAAAGCGCGCCGCAGTGCGTTGAATCTCGCTGACCATTTCGCTGCCGTCGGCATCCCAATGGCCTTGCATATGGAAGCGCGCAAAGGGCTCAAGTTCCTCGCGTTGTTCCAGCAGCGCAGCTATCGTTTCCGCGACATCAGGTAAATAAGCCCACTGGTGACCGGTTGCAGGCGAACCAGGATTGGTAATGACGCCAGGCAGCTTGCCGGGTTTAATCAGACCTTGAGAAAACCAGTTATTACCGGCGCGTGGGCCAAAAAAATCCCCCGCGCGGACGATTAATACCCTCCCGCCCCGCTGCGAATAGGCCTCCAGTTCTTTCTCCATTTGTACCCTGATCGCTCCCTTCTTTGTGACCGGCATCTGCTGAGCATCTTCCCGTACTAGCGGAAAAGCGTCAGGACCATAGTTGTAAACGGTACCGGGAAGCACGACCAAGGCGCCGGTTCGTTCTGCTGCGCCAATCGTGTTGCGCAGCATAGGCAACGCCAGATGCTCCCAGTTTCGGTAGCCGGGCGGATTGACGGCGTGAACGATCGCGCTACAGTCTGCTGCCGCAGCGGCGACTTGCTCCGGGTCGAGAGCGTCGCCGCCTATCCACTGGATGTCACCGCTTCGTTCACTGCCGTGAAGTCCTCGTTTTAGCGCACGTACGTCCCATTTTTTCTGAATGAGCCGGCGAGCAGTTTCACCACCAATACCGCCGGTTGCGCCAAGTATTAAGACCCTGCCTCGGGTTGCCATATTGTTTGCCTCTTTGCTGATTTGACCTTGACAGCGTACGTACAGGCAGAGCTAAATGGAATTGCATATCTTTATAGGGCAGCTATACAAATTTGTATGAACACATCTATCCCATGGGAGTGGTACCGAACATTTCTGGCTGTGCTCAGGGAAGGCTCGCTTTCCGGCGCATCGCGCCGGCTTTCGATGACGCAACCCACGGCAGGACGGCATATCGCTGCGCTGGAGTCGGCTCTTGGCCAGGTATTGTTCACGCGTTCGCAAACTGGGTTGCTGGCGACTGAAACGGCGCTGGCGCTGAGGGTGCATGCCGAAGCGATGGAGAGCACGGCGAATACGCTAGCGCGCACAGCCTCCAACTTCAGTCATAACAGCGCGTCCATTCGCGGCGTCGTCCGCGTCTCCGCGAGTGACGTTATCGGCGTTGAGGTGCTGCCGCCGCTTATTGCCAGGCTCCGGGAGTCTCACCCACAAATAACGATTGAATTAGTTCTGTCGAACCGGGTTCAGGATTTACTGCACAGGGAAGCCGATATTGCTGTACGTATGACGACGCCGGTACAGGAGCAGCTTATTGCGCGTCGTGTAGGCCGGATTGAACTTGGCCTACACGCATCGACTTCCTATCTGGCACGACATGGCACGCCTGAAAATAGCCAAGAACTGCTGAAACATGCGCTGGTTGGCTTTGATCAGAATACGCCTTTCATCCGTAAGGTACTGGAAAAATACCCTCAGTTAAGCCGGGATTCATTTTCCATGCGCACCGATAGCAATGTGGCTCAGCTTAATCTTATTCGCGCCGGTGCCGGCATTGGCATATGCCAGGTGCAGTTGGCCAATGGCTATATTCCACTGCAGAGGTTACTGCCGAATTTCTTTTCTTTATATCTTGATACCTGGATCGTCATGCACGAAGACCTGCGCAATAGTCTGTGCTGCAAACTGGTTTTCGATATTCTGGCAAAGGGATTAGAGGAATATATCTGCCAGAGGCAGGAACCGTGAATCGCCATGGAGAAAAGGCCGCTAGTTCGAACTCAGTCTGCTTACGCCGACAATGAGATTGGCACCTCAGGGGGTCGATGATCCTCACAATTCATCGTCGGCTGCCCTATAGCGACGCCCCCTGACGTCATAGCTGATTTTTCCCATGGCGAGTTTATTCATCGGTTAAAGCGTGCGCAATCCACCTGTGTGGTGTATGGATGGCTCGTGCCGGGTTTGTCGCCATTTTCTGTTTATCCGGGAGGATGCACCTATCCCTCTCCCGCGCGCCATCAGGTTCTGCACCTCAGGAACAGCATGGGGTATTGCCACACACCAGCTTCAACTCGAACGCCAGAACGCTTAACTTCATGTGCATCTCCGCCCTGCAAACAAGTGATACCATAGAAGGTATGAACCTGCTTCAGGAATGCTCATGAAACCGACCCTTAATCAGTTGATTAACTTTTGCACTGTTGCTGAAACCGGAAACATCGGCAAAGCCGCCAGTAAACTCAATATTTCGCAGCCTCCCTTAAGCCGGCAAATAGCCCAGCTGGAAACCATCCTCGGTGCAAAGCTGTTTAACCGGGCCGCTAAAGGTGTCAGTTTAACCCTTGCCGGAGAGCAATTTCTGGTGGACTGCCGCGCGGTGCTGGCAATGCTGGAGCTGGCCTGTAATAACGTACGGGCCGTAGAATCAGGGCAGAAAGGTGTGCTGAAATTAGGTGCAACAATGTATGCCAGCTATAGCGTTGTGCCTCATGTTGCCATGCAGCACCGGGAGACCTATTCTGATGTGGAATTGCATTTTCAGGAGATGGTCCCCTCTGATTTACACGCCGCATTAGAGGATGGCAGATTAGACGCGGCAATCAGCTTCTCCGAGACGGCCACTCCGGGAATTCATTCACTGGTACTCTTGCGTGAGCCGCTAATCGCCGCCCTTCCTGCCAATCACCCCCAGGTTCAAAGCGAGCATTTCAGACTTGAATCACTCTGTGATGACCCGTTCATCACTGTTCCGCGCCAGAGTGCACCGATGCTCTACGATTCCATCCTTCATCAGTGCCTCAAGGCCGGATTTAGCCCGCAAATAGGACTGGAAGCCTCCGTACAGCAGACTGTGATGAATTTTGTGGCCCGTGGCGTTGGCGTGGCGCTTATTCCCGCAAGTATGGAGAATGCCCAATTGCGTGGTGTGGTTTACCGTAGGCTGGAAAATCCGAATATGGTGGAGAATATGTTGATGTGGTCGACAAAGAACAAAAACCCGGCTTTACCGGGTTTTGTGAACCTGTGCCGCAGTATCAGGGATAAACTGGATGCAGCGCAGTCCGGACGGATTAACGATTAACTCTTACTGATGATGATTTCGATCACATTAGGTTTGCCACTCGCCAGTGCGGCCTCAACTGCCGGGGCGATATCTCCGGCACGGAGAACTTTTCTGGTTTCCAGTCCCATCGATGCACCCAGTGCCTGATAATCAACTGCCGGATTAATCAAATCCATTGCGATAAAGCGTTCTGTTTGCGCCGAAGTATAATCTGCCTGTGAACGCATGAAGTTTTTCAATACGTTATATTCCGTGTTATTCATTACAATAAAGGTTACCGGCAGTTTTTCATGTGCGGCCGTCCAGAGAGCCTGAGGGGAGTACATCGCAGCGCCGTCGCCCACAAAGCACACCACAGGCGCTCTTCCCAAACCGAGTGAATAGCCCACAGCGGCAGGCATCCCCCACCCCAGACCACCGCCGCGCAAAAAGGCATACTGATCCGCACGGCGACTGTTGAGTGATTTGCGAAGCGAGCCGCTGGTTGCAATCGCTTCGTCAACAATTGCCACATCTGGTCCGATCGCCCTTGCTGCCTCAAACGCAGCCACGAGTGGCGTAATTACCGTAGCAGATTGTTGTTCATTAACCTGCCCGAGCAGACTTTCTTTGCTCAATTCAAACTCATTAACCGCGTTTTCAAAACGACGTTGATAATCACTGCGATGGTTTGCCGTGGCTTTTTCCAGTTCGGGCAGTAGCACCCTTAACGATGATTTAATATCGCCAACCACTGAGAGTTCACTACTGTAGGTGCGTCCCAGGTCGCCCGCATCGGCTGATAACTGGAACACTTTACACTGGTCCGGTACTGCCTGACCTTCTGTATAAAGAATGGTGATAAGCGACTTACCGCCAAGTGCAAAAATAGCATCGTACTGGCCTAATGCTCTGTTAATTTCCGTCGCTTTAGTGGACAGATTACCCCGCCAGAGAGGGTGTGCTGTTGGGTAGGGGATCCGGTTTGGCCATGTTGAACCGTATACGTCAGCGGCAAGCATCTCAGCAAGAGCAACAACCTCGCTGGCCGCTTCACTTTGGTAAATTTCGTCGCCGGCAATCAGTGCGACTTTACCCGGAGGAAATGCCGCCAGCTTACTTGCCAGCAAAGGTAACGAACCCGCGACTGCATTGCGGTCAATAGTGGAAGGCGCCCCGATCCCGATACAGCTCATCGCCTCCATCACATCCATCGGAAGCGACAGGAAAACGGAGCCTTTCGGTGCAGCGTCTGAATCGTGGAAAGCCCGGCGAACTAATACCGGTAGCTGGTCAACGTGGGTAACCTCCTGTGACCATTTAGCGAACGTTTTCCCCATTCCGACCAGATCACCCAACAATAACGGATCGGTTGTCGTGTGGCGTAAATCCTGCTGCCCTGCTGTCACTACAAGTGGTGTCTGTGAACATTTTGCATTCAACAGGTTTCCCATGCCGTGGCCTAAACCACCGGCGGTATGCAGATTCAGAAATCCTGGTTTTTTTGCTGCCTGCGCATAACCGTCCGCCATGGCTACTGCACTCGCTTCCTGCAGAGCTAATACGTACTGAATTGACGGTTTTCTTAACAGCGCATCCATGAAGGGCAGTTCGGTTGTGCCTGGATTACCAAACACATATTCCACCCCTTCACTTTCCAGAACTTCTAACAATACATCACCGCCACGACGTGCATTGGCGTTTTGCACTTTAGTTATTGCGTTACTCATAGAATGATCACCTCTATCTGCGTATTCGTTCGCCCTGTCTGGCGGGTGATTCAATCTTAATAACAGGTATAACATCCTTTCCAATACTATAATGATGCCCAGCCATACCCTTCAAGGTATGGGAAGTCATTCGTTTTCCATTTGGTCAGTTTGAAGCATGACAGCAGCACCGTCCTGACGCGGCAATGATTGAAGAGGTAACAAACACGGCGCAATCAATAGCGCCGGACTATACAGGGCAATTTATCGCTTCGGGAAACCCTTCGAAGAAATGACTATTCCTTCAAAAATATCTAGCCTGAATATAGAGAACTCGATACCCTGTAATGCTTTGTGTTTTTTGTGAACAGGAAAAAGTATGCTTAATACGTTACCCGATTTACACAGAAGTTTTGCAGAGCACCTCAAGCTTCAATTTCAGTCTGACTCGCGGATTCACTCCCTTCTCGCCGGCGGCTAGATTATCCATGGCGGATTTGATAAATACTCCGATTTGGATTTTGTCGTTGTGGTCGATCCCCTCTACTATGACGAAATCATGGCCCAGCGTGTGGCGTTCGCCGGAACGCTGGGCCATCTCCTGCATGCTTTCAGCGGGGAACATGTCGGAGAGCCTCGCCTGCTGATATGCCTGTATGGTCCTGAACTCCTTCATGTCGATCTGAAATTTGTCACCCTGGAAATGCTCACTCAACGCGTTGAGGAGCCAGCCGTGTTATTTACCCGTGATAACCGTGCTCTGCAGCAACAACTGGCAAAATTCAGTGCTCACTGGCCTGATATGACGCCGGAGTGGTTCGAGTCCCGAGCCTGGATCTGGCTTCATTATGCGGTGGCTAAACTAGGAAGGGGCGAACTCTTTGAGGCGATTGGTATGCTGTCATTCTTCCGCGAGCAGGTACTGGGGCCAATGCTGCACCGCCGTGCAAATTTACCGCAACGTGGGGTTCGCCGCATTGAATCGCGCGGTATTGATCCTGACGGCCTGCTGACTTCCACGCTGGCAACGCACGATCGTGACTCCGTCAGCGTTGCTATCAGAATGGCCCTTGACGCTTATATCACTCTGCGAGCGGATGCTCTGCCTGAAAATATCGCAGACGATGCCGCGCAACGGGCGCTGTTGGCCATGCTGAAAGCGTATTCTGACAAAGTTTAATCCTGACTTCCGATCGCTTACATGGCCGGACAGGGGCAGCGAAAAACGCGTCTGACCGCATGGCAAAAAGCATAAATGCCCGGGAGGCATTTATGCTTTTACGATAATGACCACCATGCCGATATTCACAGGTCAGATATTCTTGCCGTCCTGAAAATACTCAGTGCATAAATAACGCGATTAAAATAATGATAGGGATTGGCACACCCAAAAAGAAAAGCAATATTGAACGCATAGGTTCCTCCCGCAGAATGTGTATTAGACGTTATAAATCACGCTGACGGCCGCCATAAGTTGCGCAGAGACTGGCAACAAAAGCGCCGATTAACAGAGAAATGAATGACCACAGGGTGACGTAGCTAGTGGTTTTTCTGGCGGCGTCTGCGGTCTGCTGCGCTTTATCTTTCGCCTCTTTTAAATTGGCCTGGGCTTTATCATAAACCGCCTGTACCCGCTGTTCGGCCTCTTTCTGACTGATGCCGGTATTCTGAGAAACCAGCTGCGCCACATACGTCAGATCGTCCTGGGGAAGCGCGCCAGAATTAATGCTATTAGCAAAAATACCCGTCACTTCTGCTAATTGAGCCGGTGACTCCGCCTTTGGCGGCACAGGATGATTCATTGCCATAACGTCATTGCCTGATGAATTTGCTGGCAGCCCGCTATTATCCGCCGGAGTGGCAGCGGTAGCCCTGAACAGTGAACGGGTAAAATATTCCATCGATGACTTCGATAACAGAGAGGCTCCGTCCCCCGCGTTATTCATGGCGGTTGCCGTCGCGCCGCCGGCAACGGAACCTATCACTTTTGCGCTACCGCCGATCAGCGAACTGATGGTGGTGGTCAACAGCACAGCGGAGACCAGCAGCGCCACGGCCCACGTCAGAAAGCCATGCGCCGTGTCGCGGAAATAGATTTCATTGGTATGAGTGTCAACCCATTTAGTCCGCAGCCGCCCGGCGAGGTATCCGCCCATACCTGACGCCACTATTTGGGTAAACGTCAGCCATGCGATGGCGGCAATACCGACGGTTCCCGCCGCAAGTCCTTGATTTTCCCACGGGGAAATTGAGGTAAGGCCCAATCCGGCGCCAAGCATGAGCAGCATAAGCGCCAGCGACGCCGCGGCGGCGGCGCCTGCAAATATCGCTCCCCATGATACCGCGCTCGCGCTGTTAACCGCGGCCGCGGGTACCTGACTACTGATAGAGGTAGAGTCGTAGATATTCGTCATTTACGTTGTCCTTTGAAATAACTCATTAGCCCCGACGTCGTTTGCTATAAACGTCCACTGCAGACATTAACCCGCCAGAACTACGGTAATATCGAGCGGGATAATTATCGCTCGCCGCTTAAATAGCGGGCGATTGACCAGGGGCCAATTATCTAAATGAGTACAAATTGGTAATGTATGAATTTAATCAACAATTTTATTTTAGTAGATGATTTTGTTTTAACCATTCTTTATCGCCAAAAATATTACAACATAGCCGTAACCGACTGTAAATAACGGGAATATTGGTGAAGATAGATTTTGCCGACAATATTTTTCGCGGAGCTATATTGCCCAGTTTTTATGGAATTATCTTAATTTTATACGGGTAATTCACTGAATGATCTTGGTTATTAAAAGTGGCGTACGTTTACGATTTGCATTATCGACGATTTAATACCACGGCCTGAACCGTAATACATAGCTGGCGGCCGATCGAAGTATATCAACTGAGCAAAAGGAACGCGGGGAAGGTTTGCTTCCCTTCCCCGTTATATCGGCTTCGTATTCGTCTCGCCGTGGGCTAGCTCGCCCTTTTGCCTAATTAGCGAGCAGACAAAGCAAAGCGGTTCTCAAGCGCATGCGCTATTTCATCTTCTGTCAGCCACTGCTTCTCTACGCGGTCGGCGGTAATACTCTTAAGCATATTGCCGAGCAGAATAAAACGCCCCTCGGGCTGATGCTGTATCACCAGCAGCTTTTGTACAAAGACCGCATCGGGATGCGTGGAGTTAAGAAAATTGGCCGGAACAAAATCAATCCACTCCTGAGGTGACAGGTCAAAACCGTATTGATTGGCCCAGCTTCCCTCAACCCTCGCCTGCAGCAGATAGCTTCCGTTCGCATCACGCGTAAGCCGGAACGTGGCTTTGTTGAATAAATCAGATTTCGGGTAAGTTTCCCCCGTAGCGGGTTGTGTTTTCAGGCAATACGCACGCTTTC
>ULRE01011198.1_pt1 | contig 9932 bp, 5 predicted proteins | sample 1955141 | NCBI WGS metagenome assembly ULRE01 (sample SAMEA4835674, study PRJEB28245) | human gut metagenome | biome: gut microbiome; material: fecal sample | place: Denmark | collected 2008
ACATCCTTGCCGCCGACTGTCTCGGCAGCGTAGGTAAGGCTTTCCGACTGGCGGACCATACCCATGGCCGTCACCACGACTCCCTTGAGAGCTGTGGCTTCCTCGAGGATGACGATGTCGAGTGTGGCCTGGCCGTTCCAGACGATCTCCTTGGTCTCGTATCCGATGATGGAGACGGTGATCACATCGTTGGTTTTCAGGTCGCTAAGTTTGAACTTTCCGTCAATGTCAGTGGTCTCACCCGTTGATCCACCCTTGACAAAAACGGCCGCGCCGATGACAGGGCCATTGGCGTCCTTGACTGTACCGCTGACGGAACCGCCCCTGTTCTGGGCACCCGCCGCGGCAGAGAACGATACAAACAGAGCGACAGCAGCCACAACAGCCGCCATTCCTCTGAATATCGAAGACTTGATTCTGTTTAACATAATTTTAAAATATTGGTTTTGTTGTGTAGTATGTCAAAGTGTGTGTACTTTCTCTTCCGTCTCTTCCGCTTTTTCATCTCTTCCGCCTCTTCTGTCTCCTCAGCTTCTTCCTCTTCTTTTTCTTTTCTTTTCTTTTCTTTTCTTTTGCCTTTGTCGCTCTCCGCTCTCTCTCTTGCCTCTTATCCTCCTTTTCCTCTGTTTTCTCATCCACTTCTTCCGTCTTTTCTGTCTTCTCTGCTTCCTTTTTTTCTTTTGCCTTTGTCGTTTCTACCGTTTCTTCCACCTCTTTTCCCCTCTTTTTCTGCCGCTCCTTTCGTCTCTTCCGCTTCTCTCGCTTTTTGCCCCTTTTGCTCCCTTCCCATCTTCCGTCTTCTGGCTTTTTCTGCCGCTCCTTTCGTCTCTTCCGCTTCTCTCGCTTTTTGCCCCTTTTGCTCCCTTCCCATCTTCCGTCTTCTGGCTTTTTCTGCTCCTTTCACCTCTTTCTTTCTCTTCTGTTCAAAAGCCCGGTCAATTTAGCCTGCTCCTGGTATTTATCCCAGCTGATGTCTCCACTTTCTACCTCTTTTGTCCCAAAGCTCGGTCAATCTTAGGATGTTTGTCTCAACCTCCAGATTAAGCCTATGGAATATTTATTCATTATGCAAAGTAAAGTATCATTTTGTAAATATACAAGAGGTTTTCTTCGGAAATGATAAGCTGCGGTTAAATTTTGTTTAATAATATTAACGAAATCGATTGCTCAACTTTCATCTGTTGATTTCCTGTCCCCTCCCCTGGTCATTTCCCTGTCACGTTTATTTCTTCCGCATCTCTTTCATATTTTTTCCCCCTTCCCCGTAGCCCTTGTCATCCCTCTCTTCCAGGTGCGTGATTCCTCTTCGCACCTGGAGTCCGTTCCCGCTGTCGGCCAGTCACTTGCGCTTCGAGGTGCGAGAGAAGAGTCGCACCTCGAAGCCCCGCCCCGCGTGCTGGCCCTCTGAGTGGCCATCCCACTCTCCCTGGTGCGCGATTCCCTTCGCACCTGGAGTCCGTTCCCGCTGTCGGCCAGTCACTTGCGCTTCCAGGTGCGAGAGAAGAGTCGCACCTCGAAGCCCCGCCCCACATCCAGACCCTCTGAGTGGCCATCCCACTCTCCCTGGTGCGCGATTCCTCTTCGCACCTGGAGTCCGTTCCCGCTGTCGGCCAGTCACTTGCGCTTCCAGGTGCGTGAGAAAAGTCGCACCTCGGAGCCCCACCCCGCGTCCCAGTCCTCCGTGTGGCCTTCCCTCTCTTCCAGGTGCGTGATTCCTCTTCGCACCTGGAACCTGAAATGGCGGATATTCAATGATTTGCAGTTCCAGGTGTGAATTAGCCGTGGAATATTTGGATAGTTTGCTGATTTGTTTGTACCTTGCCGATGGAAAAGGGATGGAATTCCGTCCTTGAATATTAACTTAAACAAAATGTGGCGTTTATGGTTGAGGTGAAAGATTTGAACGAAAGAAAAACTGGGCAGGAGCCAGTGAGAGAGCAAGAGGAGGCTGGATGGTTCCACATTTGCTCGCAAGGACTGGAGGGTGTGGACTTGTTCCCGGATGAGAAAGCCTTCATAACTGGGGTGAACAAGTTCGCGGCGGCCTTCAAACTATTCGGAGAAGACATCGAGGTCGCGATCCTTGTGCTCGTGTCAACCCATTTTCACTCATTGGCTTGGGGGCGGAGAACCGATGTGGTCAGGTGTGCGGAAAGATTCAAGAAAACAATCAGTATGTACTATTCCCACCGCTTCGGCACTTCGAAAGTGATGAGCAGGGTGCGGGTCAAGGTAGAGAGGGTGGACTCTGAGGAATACCTTAAGAATGTTGTGGGCTACATCCTTAACAATCCTCGAAAACATCACGAGACGAACAACCCATTCTCCTATCCTTGGAGTTCCATCCTTGAATATTTCGCCGCGGAAGGCTATTCCTCAGTCTTGCGGCCAAGGATTGCCGACATCCTTCCGTGGCAGAAACCGAAAGTTATCGGGACAAGCCGTCCGGTTCCGCAATCCTGGAAACTTTATGCCAACGGGATGGTGGCATTCGGCTCATTTATCACGACCAAGCGACTGGAATCGGTGATCAAGACAATCGGCTCGCTTTCCTATCTGGTGAACAAGGCGGACCTGAACGCCAATCAGGGAGAAGCGGTCCGCTACCCAGTCAATGATCGGGAGGTCAGGAGCGCGGTCGCACGAATATGCCCGATGATGTTCCCTGACACCATCGGGCGATTGGACGAATCTGTTCTTGCTCCAGTGCGGAACACTGGTTATTGTCTGAAGGAGATGCGGAAAATCCATCGGCTCAGCGGCAGAGGAAATGCTGGCGAAACTCAATTCCAATCAAGTCGTTACGCTGAGGAATATCCTGTCGACCCGCTATGGCTTCCCCTTGAAGATCGTTGACCGTGTGCTTGGCTCCGGCTTCATATAAGCTAAAAAATGGTAATTCTATATCGGTTAACTAATATATTTCTTAACTTGTTAATAGATAAAGAAATATCCCAGGAGGCCGTATTCGTTTGCAGTTATCTGAGCATTAGCGTGATGGGCTGAAAAGTTAGTCAACACGAATATGGTTACCCCGAAATTGTCGTTTGGCGGTTGGGGGAGATTATTTCTCCCGTGGCAGGAAAGCGAAATGTCCCGGAATATCTCCGGTGGTCGCACTCCATTTCTGAGCGCCGGACTTGGAATAGCAATATAGAGTGCCGCTGGAGGTGTAGTTCTTTGCGTCGGTGATGTATATGTCACCGTTTGTCGGATGAACCGCGATTCCGTAAGGTGACACGATCTGGCTTTCGGTTCCGTCAGTGATGATCTTTCTGGAGACGACGCTGGCACGTGCCGCATCGACGATGGCGTAACTGATTGTGCTGCTGGAGGTGACGTAGTTGTACTCGCTGCTGTAGATGTAGAGAGAGTCATTGGCTATTGCCATATTGGACACGGGAATATTCATCGTCTCAGCGACTTTGTACTGTGCCCCGTCTTTTTCCAGACGGTACAGATTCGAGGCGACATCAACATAATTGCCGTTGGATGACACCCATAGATTGCCTTTGGAGTCAGCCTTGATGTGGCAGAGGTTGATCGCGACATCAATCTTGTAAACCTCTTTCATCGAATCCAGGTCTATGACAGAGACGGTTGAGTCATAATTCGGAGCCCTGTGGCCACCTGAATTGGCCACATAGACGTTGTTCCCGATGATGGCAATCTCTTCAGGCTGGTATCCGACCTGTGTCTCACCCTCAATCTTGTACGTGTCAAGGTTGACTTTGAAGACAGATCCTTTGCGGTCAGCGGAGAACTCAGCGTCAGAACCAACGTAGGCGGTTACGTATGCGTAGTTGTCCTTGAACGCGATGTACCTGCAGTTCGCGATGTCGATCTGGGTGATTCTCTTTGCTGTGTAGGCATCCATCACCTCCACCTTGTGCGAACCGTTGATGACGGCGAACAACCTTCCGTCATAGATTTGGAGATCGTTGCCGGTGTCTCCCAATCCTTTGACAACCGTCGGATTCTTTTCTGCGTAGATTCCGCAGGCATAGGAGGCCTCGCGGTAGTCGAGAAAGTCGATGTCAGCCTTGTTGCTGCCCATATTGCCCTCATTGAGGACGTACATTCCTATCGGATCCGCATCGGGATCTGTCTGGAATCCGAGTGGGCCGTACACTGGAGGAACGATGGTCTCTTCCTTGCGGCAGCCGCAGATGGCCACCCCGAAAAACAGGACGATGGCCAAGGCTTTGATGATTTTGTTTGTGTGTCTCATAACATATTGATTTAAAAATTAAAACTCGTGACAAACCGACAGTTCGTCTTCGGCATCGGGTAGTTCAGCACCACGTCGTAGTCCTGGCCGAAGAGGTTGTTGATCTCGGCGGTTAGTTTGAGGGTGCGGGTGCGGATGGCGAAGGACTTCTGCACTGAGAGGTCGCTGGTGTACCACGGCTGGGTGTGGTTCCTTGGGATGTTCTCCTGCTGGTTGTAGCGCTCGCCGGTGTAGATGAAACTGTAGTTCAGTCCCCAGCCCTTGTAGAAGAGCGACAGCACGGCCGAACCACTGTGCCAAGGAATATACGGGATCTGGTCCCGGTAATATGTGTCTGCGGAATCCGTGACATCTATCGCCTCCTGGTAAGTGTACTGGAGTCTGGCCGTGGCCTCCACCTCGCCGAAAGCCCAGGCCGAGTTCAGGGCGATGTCAACCCCCTTGATGTCCACCTCTCCGAGATTGAGCATCGTCCAACGGAACTGCTGACCTTTCGGGTAGGCTATGATCTTGTCCGTGATGTGGTTGTAGTAGGCGTCCACGGAAGCGTCGACAGTGCGCAGAGCGGGCATATTCATAAAATTCTTGGTGTATTTCAGTCCGATGTTGAACTGCTCGGCGTATTCAGGCTTCAGGAAGGCATTGCCCATATCCGTGTAGTAGAGGTCGTTGAACGTCGGCATCCTGAACATCCGCTTGTAGAACGCGCGCACCGACAGGTCCTGTCTGTGGAACGGCTTGTAGGACAGGAAGAAAGCCGGTGTGGCGACCGCCTTGTCCGGCCTGGCCTCGAAACGCTTCACCTTCTCGTGCACGAAATAACCCAGAACGCTGGCCTGGCCTTTGATCCTGCCCCATTCGAATGCTGTCGCCAGCGCGGCCATCTGCGTGTAGCGGGTAGGGTAGGGGAATGTGCCGTCGCTTTCCGTCGGCATGTAGAATTTCGCGTCCAGGGTGTTCCACTGGAAATCGTATGCGAGGGACACCTCCCAGTTCTCCATTATATTATAGAGGTTCGCGCAGGAAGCGTACAACTCCTTCTGTCGGTAGGTGTTCTTCGTCTGGATCAGTTTCGCGTCCTGATTCTCGTAATGTGTGTAGTCGGCGGCGTATTTGGCGTTGATCAGGGATCTGAACTTCGGGCTCCACTTGTTCGTGAAAGAGCCTTGGATGAACGAGTTGGTGTCCCAAAGCCTCTCGCCGTTGCGGAACACGTTGTTCACGATGGCACCCGGAATGCCCCTCTCCGAGTTGTATGAATATGCCCGGACGGTCCACCGCCCTTCGTCGAGCGTTCCGTGTAGCGCGGCTTCAAGCCTGGTGGCGTTGATGTCGCCGTTGTGCCGGACAGCGGTCGTGTCGTAGGCGATCTCTCCCAATGAGTTACGTCTGCGGTAACGGAACTTGTACTTGCCGGTGGCGTTGACCCATTCTCCGCTGAATGAGGCGCTTACGGCATCCGAAATCTTGTACTCGCTGCGGATGGACGGATTGATGAGGCCGAATGATCCGGTCTTCATCGTGGCCTTGAAGTTCGCGTTCCGACCATTCTCGAACCGCGGCCTCCGGGTCGTGATGTAGATCGTTCCCGAGGCCCCGAAGTCCTTGGCTGACTGGAAGATGTCGCTTTTCTGCCCGTTGTACAAGGAGATCTCCTCCACATCGTCCAGCGAGAATCGTCCCAGGTCCACCTGTCCGTTCTGTGCGTTTCCGAGCTGTATTCCGTCATAGAACACGGCCATATGGTTTGTGCCCATCGAGCGGATGTTCACGGTCTTGAGGCCGCCGACCCCGCCGTAGTCTTTCAACTGCACTCCGGAGAAATAGCGGATAGCGTCAGCGACCGAGAAACTGTTCAGTCGTTGAAGCTCCTCTTCCTTCAGGGTCTGCGCCGGGATGACCTCCCGGTATTTGTAACCGGCAGGTGTGCCGATGATGATGGACTCCTTGATAACCTGGGTGCTATCCAATGAATTATCCTTCCGGTGAACAGCTGTGGAGTCGCCGGAAGTCTGTGCAAAAACCACCTGCCCGCATTCCAGAATGCAGGCCGAGGCTATGAGACGGTATATTCGTTTCATAAATTTTTAGTCCGGCCGCCGCCCGTGATCCCGCAGGCAAGGCCGTAAAGTTTTGCGAAGGCAGGTCTTCTGACTCGCTCCTGACGCGGCGCCTTCCCGGCGGTATGGAAAACTGAATATTCAGTGTCCGGCCAGTGGCATAAGAAAGCCGCGTCATATTTATAAGGAACTCACAGCAGCGGGTACTGTCCCGGATTCACACCGGATTCCCTTTTGATCCTTGGCCTCAAACCTGAGCCAAAGAACCTTCACGGGGCAAAGATAGCAATCATTAGAATCATTGTCAAATCTGGGGGGCTGTTTTGATTTGTTTGAAATGTCCTAAAAGTCAACTTTTACAAGTAATAATCTATAAAACCGAGTTAACCGAAATCAGGAAAATACATTGAAGTGAAAAACTTCACCCGGACAAATTCCGACATCCGGCAATTTTTTCGTAATTTTGGACTATGAAAAAGTTTGTTCTCTCGGCAGTCTTGACACTGCTTTGCGCCGTGATGCTTCCGGCGCAGACCAAAATTATGTCCCACAGAGGCTTCTACGCCCATCCTGGGTCTTTTGAAAACACTTTGACCAGCCTTGCCGGCGCCCAGAAACTCGGCGTGGAAAGCGTCGAGCTGGACGTGCATCTCACCACGGACGACTCGCTCGTGATCCTGCACGGCCCGATGATCCCCGGGACGAAGTACAAGGATATTCAGAAACTTGACTATGCCACCGTCAAGAGCTGCACCCTCCCGAACGGCGACCATATTCCTTCATTAAGGGAATATTTCACCCATGCGAAGCGCACTCCGGCGCTGAAGTTGTTCCTTGAACTCAAGTCGCATCCGACTCCGGCGAGGGAAACCCAGCTGGCGGAGAAGGTCATCGCTCTCTGTGATGAAATGAATATGTACGATCAGATGTGCTTCATCTCTTTCAGCGAGCATCTCTGCGACGAGGTCCTGCGTCTGCATCCGGGTGCTGAGGTGATCCCGATCACGTCCAGGAAGACATATTCAGTGAAAGAACTCAAGGACAGGGGCTACGCCGGTGTGTCCTATAATTATAATGTGGTGATCAACTCCGCCCACTATCTGGACGAGGTGCACGCGGCCGGACTTCAGACGGTCCTCTGGCCGGTGAACAGTTATGATCTCGCCGATTTCGCGATGAGGCACGGTGTCACCTACGTCTCCACGGACCAGCCGCAGGGAATGAAACGCCTTATGGACTCAATCCGCGAGCTGAGGTGGAAACAGGAGAAGAAGTTGATCTGCTTTGACTTGGATGGAACTTTGACTCAGCACAAGACCCAGCTGACCGCAGCCAACAGGGCGGTGCTCGATACTCTTGCAAAGCGTTACGAGATCATCATGGCGGGGGCTGGCAATTGCGAGAGAATCTACAAGCAGATGGGTGAATATCCTATCACAATCCTTGGCAACTATGGCATGGCCGAAAGCCGTATTGTGGACGGCAAGTTCCAGATTGTCAGGGAGGACAAGGCGCAGGTGGACAAAAAGTTCTTCGAGAAGAGCTGCAACTATCTGCGCAAGAAATATGGTTACACCGACTTCAGCGGCGAGTCTCTTGAATATCACGAGTCCGGTATGGTGACTTTCGGACTGCTTGGCACCAAGGCCGGCAAGGAGGCCAAACTCACTTTCGATCCGGACAAGATCAAAAGACGCGCGATGTTCCCGGAGGTTAAGGAAATATTCAAGGATTATTCCGTGTTCATCGGTGGCACAACTTCGTTCGACATCACTCCTAAGCAGTACAACAAGTTGGATGCTGTGTTGCGTTATGCCGCCGAGCATGGCTACTCGTTTGACCAGATCCTGTTTGTCGGGGACGATTTCGCGGACGGTGGCAACGACAGCCAGATCCGTCTCGGCGGAATGGATTATATCCGGATTGATGATTATACGAGATTGCCAGAGAAGTTGGAATTTTTGTTCTAAACCGATAAAATCAAAAAAAATCATTGAGTTTAAGGATTGATTTCATAACTTGCGCCATCAAAATTTTTCAAGGATGTTTTCGGAAGCCCACACATATCGACAGCAGCAGTTCCAGCAGGGATTTCAGAGCCAGAATGTTCAGGTCCTGAACGATTTCGTGTGTGCCGGTCTTCCAGCCTGACGGCATATTCATTACGGAAAAAGGATATTATGATTTAAATATTGAAGGCTGGTCTCTCGTGGATCAGCCTTCTTCCTTTTTGAAGCGGCCTTGAGGTTTGAGGATAGTTTTGATTACACAATATATAGTTAAGGAAATACACACCTTTAACAAATAGACAAATTATGAGCATTGACAGATTTGATCTGGTGAAGGAATCCTTCGAAAAGAAGGCAGTTCCGGCTGAGCGCCCTGAGGGCAAGACCTCCGACTACTACGGAGAACTGGTCTTTGACCGTCCCAAAATGCACAAGTACTTGGACGCCAAGACCCTGAACGCACTCCTTGACTGCATCGACAACGGAAAGTCCCTTGACAGGGAGACCGCTGACGGAGTCGCAAAGGGTATGAAAGAGTGGGCTATGGAGCATCACGTGACCCACGTGACCCACTGGTTCCAGCCTCTGACAGAGGGCACCGCCGAGAAGCACGACTCTCTGATCGAGTATGACGGCAAGGGTGGAGTCATAGAGACTTTTGACGGAAAGTCCCTCGCCCAGCAGGAACCGGACGCATCCTCTTTCCCCAACGGAGGCATCCGCGCCACATTCGAGGCCAGAGGCTACACGGCCTGGGATCCGACTTCTCCGGTGTTTATCATCGATGACACCCTCTGCATCCCGACCGTCTTCATCTCCTACACCGGTGAGGCCTTGGACTACAAAACCCCTCTCAAAAAGGCCCTCAAGGCCGTTTCTGATGCGGCCACCCCTATCTGCCGCCTCTTCGACAAGTCTGTCACGAAGGTATATTCCTACCTCGGATGGGAGCAGGAATATTTCCTTGTCGATGAGTCTCTCTATGCCGCGAGACCTGACCTTATGATCACCGGCCGCACCCTGATGGGGCACAACTCATCCAAGAACCAGCAGCTGGACGACCACTATTTCGGGGCTATTCCGTCCCGTGTGGCCGAGTTTATGCGTGACCTTGAGATCGCCGGACACCGTCTTGGGATTCCGCTCAAGACCAGACACAACGAGGTGGCTCCCAACCAGTTCGAGCTCGCTCCGATCTTCGGTGAGACCAACCTTGCCAACGACCAGAACCAGCTTGTGATGAACCTTATGAACAAGATCGCGCGCAAGCACGGTTTCGTGGTACTGCTTCACGAGAAGCCTTTCGCAGGTGTGAACGGATCAGGCAAACACAACAACTGGTCGCTCGGAACCGACACAGGCACAATGCTTTTGGCTCCAGGTAAGGATGCGAAAGGTAACCTCCAGTTCGTCACATTTTTCGTGAATGTGCTCGCCGCCGTGCAGAAGCACAACGCTTTGCTGAAGGCCTCCATCGCTACCGCCACGAACGCCCATCGTCTCGGTGCCAACGAGGCACCGCCAGCAATCGTGTCAGCTTTCCTTGGCAGGACGATGACCGAGGTGCTTCACAAACTGCTTGAGGTTCCTTCCGACACTCCGATCGAGATCGCCGGGAAGAAGGGCAAGAGC
>ULRE01017608.1_pt1 | contig 9880 bp, 5 predicted proteins | sample 1955141 | NCBI WGS metagenome assembly ULRE01 (sample SAMEA4835674, study PRJEB28245) | human gut metagenome | biome: gut microbiome; material: fecal sample | place: Denmark | collected 2008
CTACATAAAGAATGGTAAGATCGACAAGTCAAAGACCCTGTGCAAATACAACGGCAAATGGTACTACGTGAATAACGGCAAGGTTGATTTCAATTACACAGGAAACGTAACCTACAATGGTTCTGTTTACTATGTTAAGAAGGGAATTATGCAGAAAAAGGTAAAATAAATACTGACGGCTGATCATTTGCAGATCAGTGGAGAATATCGGCTCATTTGTAGTTGCATTAGTGATTGCAGATGAGCTGATGTTAAAATGATAGATTTTTAGGCTGAATTAGGAGGGAAAAATGAGAAAACACAGTAGGATATGGGCAGTTCTGGGACTTCTGATCCTGACCATCTGTCTGTGGGGCTGCGGCGACAAGGCAGGTACCACCACAGAAAAAAAGGAAGGTGCAAATTCTTTATCAAAATCCGATTATGGCAAATATATGGATGCGTATCTGGATTATGCCAATGCTCATGAAAATGACCATGCAGGATATGATTGTGGCTATGCCATGACGCTTGACGCAGCCGATTATCCGGTTCTTGTGATGATATATCTGAAAGCGGATCAGAACTCTTCTGATGATGATTACTATGATGAATATGACAGTGCTTATTCTGATGAACGGTCGGAGGCAGGCTCTCCGTATATGTACTGGGATTTCCTGGGGTACAAGAATGGTGAAGTTGAAAGGATTGAAGAACTGACAGCCTCAGAGGATGAAAGGGTAATAATTAATTGCGATGGAATAGTTGCCAAACGCAAGGACAGCTCAGAGGGGCAGATTTACCTTTTAAAGAAGGGCAAATGGCAGGAGCTTTATTCTTATGCCATAGACGGAAGTCAGGGAGTTGCCCTGGCATATATCAACAGTAAGGATGGCAAGCAGACTGTCAAATTCCAGGATGAAGATGGTAATCTCACAACTGCAAATGACTATGAGAAGGAAATAAAGAAGCTATTCCGGACCATATATGGTAAAAACGAATATTATACCGAAGTGATACAGAACATGACGCTGTACGAGCTTCTGGCGGATGATACGGTTGCCGTATCACCTGTTCTTTATGCAGAAAAAAAAGACGCATTTGATGACTATAATGAAGCGGCGATAGTATATAGCAAAATGCAATTTCAGACAATTATATCTGATATGAAAGAGCAGTGGATACATACCCAGGATGGACTTTACAGTTATCTGGTGGATGACAGATATCGCATGGTAAAGCCTGATAGATTCTATGAATTTGACTGTAAGGGGCTTCTCAGAAGAGACTTGAACTGGATAAAGGATACCAAATTTGTGGAAGAAGCGGATGGCGGTTTTTTTTGCGAATGGTTATCTGATTGGGCAAGTGATTATCTTGATAATGAGTATATAAACGATGATACATATAAAATATTCTCGGATATGGAGGATAATGCCTGGATAGGAAATAAACTGGGAATGGGCGATAAAACAGGTGAAGCTGACCAGGATGACACAGATACGGAAACAAACGATGACGAGATCGTTCTTACAGTTGATGAGAAGAAAGAAATGCTCAGTTCATTTGTCCAGTGGTTCTATTCAGAGGAAAGACATTCGAAGCTGGCTGCATGGAATGATCTGACTGGTGCGTCTTCACCGCTGATAGGATACTGGCAGGGAGAACATATTGGCATGGCGGTTATAAATTATACCGATATTAAATATGGCGGATTATATTTTTATATTCTGAATACACTGGAAGATGGCAGGATGGGTTACACCAAAATATATGAAGGAAATGCAGAAAAGATCAGGCTGAATAATCACATGGACTTAAAGCTGGAAGATGATACACATATCACACTGTCATATAAACTAAGGAATGGTGACTGGAACGAAGCAGTGGAATACAGTGAAAGCCTTACAAAGGGAGAAGTGTCACAGACAATTCTTGACGAGTATGCAGGAAAATGGATTGACGTTTTTGGCGAAAAGGGTTGTATTGATATTTCATTTGACGCTGAACATGGAGATATTAATATAAATGGCGAAAAGACTAATGACTCGCCTGAAAAAGCAGAGAATACATATTTGTATAGTAGCGATGGAGTTCTGGTGTGTCTCGCATCGGATGTTACCCAGGCTTATGACTCTGAGTATGGTAGTTTTCCACAATATGCAACTACTACATTGACCTTGAATGATAGTGAGTTATCTTATGAGGTTGAAGGTTACTATGATGATAGGACAGACAACACAGTCCGTATTGATGAAAATGGATACGGATATGAAAGGGTTCCTGAAGGTGAGGAGCCTTGGGAGACGGCCTATCGTAATTACATGGAGTACATTGAGGATAGTAAGTGTGCATTGTTCTATCTTAATGACGATGATATACCGGAAATATATTTTTATGATACAGGGCATGTAGGTACATATGAAGATGGCAGTGTTCACATATATGAGAATGTGAACGGACATGGAGATAAGTCAGTATGTCGTATTCAACCCAACACACTTGTATATGCACCACGGAGCAATAAGTTTGTGACTACCAAGGGCAGTGATTTGGAGGGGCATGAACTCAATGGTGAAGAATTGAAAGTCTATAGTGGATCTTCTTTGACTGATGGAAAAGACCCGAATGATTACCAACATGGGATAAGTATTCTTGAGAAGGATAATTTGACAGGAGAAAAGGTGATTTTCTACGACACAGTTGAAGCGGCTAAAAAGGCTTTGATGGGTAATTAATTATTGTGTCAAGTTTTATATGAAAACTTGACATGCAGCGTCAGCCCTTTGTCTAACGCAAATTTTAAATGGGCTGATATTCAAATTTAGGAGGAAAGATGATGGGAGAACAGCAGTATCAACAGAATATGAATTACCAGCAGAATGGTAACTATCAGCAGGCAGGTTATGGGCAGGCTGCATATCAACAACAAAATAATGGTGGGCAGCAGTACAGTCAGGGCGGTGTATGTCCTGCATGTGGAACGCAACTGATAAATGGTGTCTGTCCAAGATGTACAAACGCACAGATGATGGCAGCACAAAATAGAAATGACGCAAGATTTACCCGGTTGTTTATGAGTCCTAATGAAAAGCTTGTGGCAACATTGGGAAATAATTACATTCAGAACTATTTGTACAACGGCTCAGTGAGGAATGGCTTTGCTGTGGTTAGTGACAAACGTGCATACTTTTATGGTACGTCATATACTATTTCCTACAACGGCAGAGGAAATCCCAATGCAAATAAGATGTCACGTAGTCAGGTAGTGGATCTGAAGGATGTTACAGGAAGTGGATTTATAAGAATGGTCAATATAGGTTATGCCATTCTTGCCTGGGCTCTAGTGATTATTTCAATATTTTTGATTATGCTGTTGTATGATATAGAAGAGGGGTTAGCTGTTATTGGGGGACTCGCTGCGTTGTCTGCTATATTGTTCTTAATATACAAATATTATGATAATAAACTTTCTCTGATATCTATCCAATATGCAGGTGGTGAAATAGCATTTGACATACGATGGTTTTCAGGACAGGAGATCAATAATTTTCATCAGCAGCTTCGCCTTGCAAAGGATAAGGCTGTAGAAAATTATGAATATGATATGGCGAAAAAAATATCCGCAGCCATAAATGGCGGAAATCATAACAATCTGAAAAGGACGGTGCAGTAATATTGGGAGGTATATATATCGGATCATTATCGCCAAGATCAGGAAATATTACATTTGCAAATGAATATCTGATGATACAGGGAAATCACTACAATCTCCGTGACTGGTATATCCGTCGTGAGGCAGGGGATGTGTCCATACGTTCCCAGGACATACTTAGCATTGATTTCATCAAAATGCGGTCGAAAATGCTGTTGATGATTTTTATTGCATATGCATTTGTTATGATCAGCTTCGGGAAGAAGATCTACAAACAGTCGGAGGCAGCATTTGCAGTGTTGGTGGTAGGCTGTCTCGGGATTTTCCTGTGGTACATATTAAAACAATACAAATTTATAAGAGTTTCGTCTGCCGGATGTACGGTGGCATTAGAAACAAAATATTATCCAATAAACCAGTTGGAATACATGATATCCTGCTGGAATTACATGAGGTACGGAAACAATCAATACTAATAATGGACTGATGTAAAGTGGAGAGAAGAAATGGTAAATAACATTAGAGAGGGCCTGATAAGTGCAAAGGAAGGAAAGCAGGAGGGCGTGGATTTCCTTTACTACAATACATACCAGGATCAGTACAGGAGAATATATCCCATGGTGGCGAACCTTGCTCTGTCTGATGAGGGGAAGACAAGGTTCACACAGGACATACTTGCGGAGAGCTACAATTTTGTATTTGCAAATATCAATGCGGTGCAATCCGAGGAGCAGTTTATGGACTGGCTGCCAAAGGTGATAGATGATATTGCAAAGAGAAAAATATATGAATTTTTAGGCTCCGGAGCAGGACAGACGTATGGAGTTTCGGGAGCTGAAACATATGAAGACGGCGAAGAGAAAGGCCCCGGTGCCGGCATAGCTACAGGGGCAGCAGTTGGAGCAGCAACAGGTATAGGGGCTGCAATGTTTAATGGGGCTTATGGGGCTGCAAATGTTGAGGCAGCAGGCTCTATGGTTGGAGCTTCTTCAATAGGAGGCAAGGCGGCAGCAGTTGGAAGATCAGCTTCGGCAGGCAGGGCAGTGTCTGTTGGAAATAAAGCTTTGGCAGGTAAGGCAGCGTCAGCCGTGGAAGCCGGAAAAGGCGTTGTAACTGCGTCAGTTAAGGCTTCCGGAACTATAGCTAAGGAAACGGTAGGTGCCGTAGCCAAGGAGACTGTGGGAGCAGTTGCCAGAGAAACCGCCGGAGCAGTGGCAAAAGGTGCAGTAGCAGGGGTAGCCAAGACAGGAGTATTTGCCTCTGTTGGGGCGAAGATCGCATGTGCTGTGGCGTGTGTAGCTGTACTTGGAGGAACTGCCACAGGCGTTATATTGCACTTGCATGATAAGGATGAAGAAGTTATCGCAGAGCCAACAACCGAGGCTACAAGTGAGGTGGCAGTGTCAGAAGAGACCACCACTGAGGGGACTACTGAGATCACTACAGAAGCTACAACGGAAGTGACCACAGAGGCACCCCCACCGGAACCTTATGAGATAGCAGTGTCTGAAATCCCGGAAAAGGATAGTCTGTATGTGTTCCTGAATAAATTTGAAAATTATGGAACAGCTACAGATAAGGATTATTCCTGTGAAAATCCACCGGATAATATGTTAGCTCAGATACTTAGTACCAAAGAGCATGATCAACATGAAGTTGTGGATCTGACATTGGCACCTGAATATCAATTCAGTCAGGAGGATACATCAGTAGATTATATAAAGTGTGGCAGATATTCCACAGCAGGAATTGAATGGATTGAAAAGAATGTTTTAAATATGTCAGATGAATATATAGATAACGTTAGGGAGTCGCTTTCAAGTGAACCGGCTATAGAAAAGGGAGAGCCCGTTTTGGGAGATCTTTATCTCAATAATAATGAATACTGTTATGTGAATGATTATATTGATGGAGGACCTAATGAGGAAAATTATGCCAACAAAATATTAGAGGCCCAATATGATGGGACCTACTATTATCTTACAGTTGATGGATATCGTCCTGAGGATTATAGCAAAATTGAGAAGACAGATGACGAGGGTACTCCGGTAATAAGCAGAACCCAGTGGAAACTGGAATTAAAGGAAATGGATGGCAAAAAGTTCTGGTCAATATATGAGTGCAAGAGTCTTCATGCGGACTGGGCGGTGGCATATGCAGATAAGCTTAAGGAGCTTGATCAGGCAGGAGAGTTGCAGTACTGTCCTGATGGCGGAAAATTTTCAGTTACTTATGTTACAGATGATGATATTCCTGAAATAGGTTATGCTTCGCTCACCAGAGGTGGATTTGGAAATTATTGTATGATAATGACATATTATGATAGGCAGGTTTCATATGAGACATTTACCGGCATTGGTGGATTTGATTTCATCAAAAACAGTGGGAAATTTCTAAGTTATGGCATTGATGGAGCTATAGGTTGGACAGAAAAACTATATTACATAAACAAAGGAAAGATATATGTCAAAGGCTCTGAGACAGAGCTCAGGTCTATGGATGAAAATAGTATAATACATACGGAATATAATTGCATATGGGATGACCAGGAAATATCAAAAGATGAATATGAAGAAAAATTTGCTCAGGTGTATGATAAAAATGTAAGTACTTTTTCAGATGCATATGATATGGAAAATGTCACCACAATTGAGCAGATGTGTGACTGGTTAATGCTCCAGCCACCTGAATTACAGTAATATCGGCTTTGACACAATATAAAGTCTGCCAAGCCTGATATTTGCAGAAGCAGATGAGTTTTATTAGTTACAGATAATATTGAATGAAAACACATTTTGATGGAAAGGATGGGATACGTAATGAGAAAGAAGTTAATTGCAATGGCCATGGCGGTGACGTTGGGGTTCACCGGGCTGGTACCGGCTATAACTGTAAACGCGTCAGGAAATATAGAAGATACAGGCATTGTGAGTGAAAGCACAGTATTTGCAGCTACAGATACAGACGCAGGAAAGGATGACAAGACCGGACAGGTAGAGATCAATTCAGATAATTTCCCTGATGACAACTTCAGGCAATATCTTTCTAATACCTATGATAAGGACGGAGATGGCTGGATAGATGTGGCAAAGGTTACTTATATTTATGTTCGGGGGGATAAAGTTAAATCCTTGAAGGGCATAGAGTTATTAACAAGTTTGGAGAAACTTAGCTGTGTAGGAATTGTCAAAGATTTGGATAAGGATGAGCCAACACTTGAGGGGATCAAGGAGGTAGATCTCAGCAAAAATGTAATGCTGACAGAACTTGAAATCTGTCAGAATGGACTGACAGAGCTTGATGTGAGCAATAACGTGAATTTAAAGAAACTTAATTGCAGTTGGAATAAGCTTACATCCATTGATCTCAGCAGAAATACAAAGCTTGAAGAGCTTGATTGTTTTAATAATAAGCTTGAGGTTCTTGATGTAAGCAATAATACAGAATTAACACGGTTACAGTGTACGTTCAATAATATTGTCACATTGGACGTGAGCAACTGTCCGAAGCTTACCGGTATTGCGTGCTATAAAAATAATATCCATAAATTGATCCTGAACGATAATGTTAAATATGAATATTTAGCTTGCCAGGGTAACTGTCTTTCGGAGAGTGATATTACATATCCGGACAAGAAACTTATTGATGGTCTGGATGAACAGAAACACGAATACACGAAGCTGTTCAAGAATGCTGTTCCTGCCACATGTACGGAGCCCGGTGTTACCGGTGATGTATATTGCGAAGTCTGTGGTATAAAGGTTGAGGACAGTAAGCCGGTTCCTGCCAAGGGACACACAGTGGTGGTTGACGAAGCCGTGGCTGCAACCTGTACTGCCCCGGGACTTACAGAGGGAAGCCATTGTAAGGACTGCGGAGAGATATTTGCAAGGCAGGAGGAGATACCGGCACTGGGACACAAATGGGATCAGGGTGTTGTCATTAAGGCACCTACTGCTCTTGAGGCAGGAAGTATTGTATACACCTGTGAAAATTGTAACGAACAGAGAACCGAGACTATTGCACCAAAGGGTGAGACTCTTGTGAAGAGAGATGGCAAATGGTGTTATATAAAGGATGGTGTTCATGATACATCGGCAACCACAGTGGTGAAGTACGGCAGTTCCTGGTATTACGTGAAAAATGGCGTGGTTGATTTCAATGCGAATACGCTGGCGAAAAGAGGAAATAAATGGTACTACGTTGAGCATGGTAAGGTTAATTTCAAGAAGACCGGTCTCTTCAACTGGGGAAATAGCTGGTACTATATAAATGCCGGTGTGGTGGACTTCAATGCAGTTACGCTGGTGAAATACAACGGTAAGTATTATTATGTCCATGGCGGAAGAGTTGATTTCAGAGCTGTTACATTGGTTAAGTACAATAGGACCTGGTATTATATAAAGGACGGAGTTATCAATAATTCTGAGACTTTATGCAAATATAACGGCAAATGGTACTATGTCAATAAGGGCAGGGCTGATTTCACTTACACCGGAAATGTAAAGTACAGAGGTTCATTGTACTATGTAGAAAAGGGCGTTATGCAGAAGAAGCTCGGAAGGGCGTAGAAATAAACAAAGTATAAATTCTACCATAGTGTCTTGAGTCACAATATCATACATGATACTCCAAAAAGCAAATAACAAGTGTTAGGAAATTGAATGGAATATCATAAGGGGGTATGATGGATAAAGAAATGAAACCCGGCATTTTAGAAGTCTAAAATGCCGGGTCATTTTAAACGAAAAAAACTGTCAAAAGGTTTACCTTTTGACAGTTTTTTCATGCCTAAATTATATGCCATATTCTGGCAGATTTCAACCACATAACCCCACAAACAGGAAAAATTAATAGACACAATGCAAAAATGTGTATAAAAGCCATATTCATTTTATAAAAAATCAGTCCTCAAAACACCACTGTCAAAAGGTAAACCTTTTGACAGTAAAAATTACTGTGTCAAGTTTTGTGTAAAAACTTGATTTAATTGACTTGAGTTCAAAAAATGGGAGGATGAGAGATGAAAAGGATTTTTATTGCAACGGCGTTATCATTGGCGTTGGGGCTCAGCAGTTTTGCACCTGTAGTACCTGTAAATGCAACAATGGAACAGCCGGGAGCAGGTGAGGTGGTTCAGGCAGAGACTTTGACTGCTACAGGATCAGATTCCGTTGGGACTGCGGGGGAAGAGGATAACAGGGTTCAGTTAAGTTCCGAGAATTTCCCTGATGGTAATTTCAGACAGTTTCTGACGGATGAATTTGATAAAGATGGGGACGGCTGGGTAAATGTTGATGATGTAATTAGAATAGAGTGCTCTAAAAAGCAGATAAGTTCCCTTAAGGGAATAGAATTATTTCCAAAATTAATGCGTCTTCACTGCGACGAAAATAATCTAACCAGCTTAGACGTAAGCAAGAACAAAGCATTGTGGAGCCTGTCATGTCAGTGGAATAGTATCAAAAGTCTTGATGTGAGTAATAACACAAGGTTACAGGTGCTGCTTTGCGGAGACAATGAGATCACCAATATAGACTTAAGTGAAAATACCAAATTGGAACAGCTATGCATATATAGAAACAATCTGGTTTCATTGGATGTAAGTAAGAATATCAAGTTGGACATTTTAATGTGCCATCAATGTAATCTTAGTAATCTTGATATAAGTAATAATAAAGAGTTGAAAATGCTGTATTGTCTGGACAATAATCTTGATGTTTTAGATGTCAGTAACAATACAAAGCTGACACGTATATGGTGCAGCCAGAATAAACTCACTTATCTGGATGTCAGTGCAAGCCCGTTATTGGAAATGCTGAAGTGTGAGGACAATAACATACATAGGCTTGATCTTAGCAATAATACCAAATTAAACAAATTAAACTGTTCAAATAATTGCCTGGAGAATGAGGATTTTTCATACCTGAATCAGACTTCATTTGAGACATATGATGTCAGCGGACAGAAGCATGGTTACGCAAAGGGGGTGTATAAAGGCAAGGCAGCAAGCTGCACGACCTCAGGTCTCACTGAGGGGGAATATTGTACCGAATGTGGCGTGACCGTTATACCTCGTAAGGTTATTCCGGCGAAGGGACACGAGGAGGTAGTAGATGAGGCAGTAGAGCCAACCTGTACCGAGAATGGTCTTACAGAGGGAAAGCATTGCGATGTGTGCGGTGAGGTTCTTGTGACACAGAAAGAGATTCCTGCAAAAGGACACGAAGAAGTAATAGATGAGGC
>ULRE01038487.1_pt1 | contig 9657 bp, 13 predicted proteins | sample 1955141 | NCBI WGS metagenome assembly ULRE01 (sample SAMEA4835674, study PRJEB28245) | human gut metagenome | biome: gut microbiome; material: fecal sample | place: Denmark | collected 2008
TTTTGCAGGTTGGTCTGGAAATTATGGTTATTTTATTATAGTTCAACATAATGATAATACAATATCAAGATATGCACATTGTAATAAAATAGTGGTTGAAGAAAATATGGAAGTAACTGCTGGACAACTTATAGGATATGTTGGAAGTACTGGAAGAAGTACAGGTCCGCATTTGCACCTTGAAATTTTAATAGACGGAAAAATGGTTAATCCATTAGATTATATAAATTGAAAAATATAAAAAATTATTATATAATATAATTAAAGAAAAAGACACATACAGCAATTATAAAAAATAAAAAGAACAGTTAATTCTTTAAAATTTAAAGTGTCTTGTGTTTAGAAAAATAAATTATTTAGAATTTCTAATTGATATATTTTTTCTACAATAGGTTTTACTCTTTGTACCTGTGAAACAAACAAGGTTTCCTTTCTTTTTCAGTTTTTGTGAATTTCTGTTATAAAAAATTCACTTTACATACAAATATAAGTTGACAAAAAATAAATTTTTTGTTATAATATATATAGAAAAATAAAAATAAAGACAAGAGTTCTGCAAAAAAACAAATACAATTTGTAAATAGGTGATTAGTTTATCTTTTTACGTGCATGATTAACCTTGTAGGCGATAATAAGGCGTTTACTCTAGTATTTAATGAGAAGAATTTGGTAGAGTAAATAGTATGAAAATTTTTCTTTCTTGTCTTGTTCCACCCCTTTCCAGAACCCCTCATTTTGATATGAGGGGTTCTTTCTTTATATTTAATTATTCTTCGATTACAGCCCATATATCGCCTGCCGCAATATTCTCTGGTTCTATTGAAGAAAAATAAATCTTTGGAGCTATATTAGATTTTTCATCTATTAGAATTCTTTCTGTTTCAGAAATATCTACATATAACATTTTTGTATCTGTTGTTAAAATGAATTGTCCTTGTTTAATTGGAAAAGTATTTAATTGAGTACTTAGAATTTGATAAGGTTTAAATTCTGCCATATGTTCTTCCTCCTTTAAAAATAAATAAAAAAATAACGGGAGTTGATTAATCAGCCCCCTAAATAAAAGCTTACGCAATTGTTCCCCATTCTAATTTTGGTAAATTTGCTCTTGTAACTTCAATTTTACCTTTAACTTCTTTAACTGCAGAAACGTATTGACCTTCAACAGCTGTATCATCAACATTTAATTTATTGATTTCTGCTGTAATTTGAGTAGCAACACTTCCGCCTTCACCTACAGCGGCTTCCAAAGCGTCAACTCTAGCATTATTAGTTCCTTTATAAGCAGTTAAGTCATCTTGAACAGCTTTAGCACTACCAGCTGCATCATAAGCTCCTGAATCTGTGTAAGCAGCTGATCCAAGACCTTTAACTTCAACGTCCTCACCTTTTACAGATATAGTACCATTAGCTATACCTGTTGCAATATCTGTTTTTTGCAATGCACTATCAGCTTTATTTAATGTAGCTTGAACTTCAGTAGATAATTTAGCTTTTGTTACATTACCATCAGCGATTTTAGCTGTTACAACTGCTGCATCAGCCAATTCTGTACTTGTGATAGAACCAGCAACAACTGTAGCACTAATTTCTCTTGTAGATGAATCAATAGCTAGTTGGATTTGTGTAGCATTAGCTTTAGCTCTATATATATCAACAAGAGTACCAACGTTTACATAGATTTTATCTTCTGTTGCGTTAGCTAGCGTTAATACGATATATGTTCCTTCAGTTTGTCCTTCTGGATTAACAACAACTTCACCTGATTTAACAACCATATCCTTTGGAATATCAATTGTACCTATTGTATTCTTGCCTTGTTTTAATGTATAAGATTTAGCCATTCCTGCAGTTGTAGTAGTTGTATCCATTGTAACTGCGGCAGCTGTTCCACCTGCGCCAACAGCAACTAAAACTTCATTAATAGCACTAACTAAGTTACCTTTAGCTGTTGTACTCAAATCTTCAAGATTACCAATTTTAGCTTCTAAAGCATCTTTAGCTTCTTTAACAGCCTTTTTTATTGAACCGTCAACATTCTCATCACCTTGGATAGTTGTTAATGTACTATTGATAGTTTTAATATCATTTTCGTTTTTAGTAATTCTTTCTACTGCGGCAACAATTTCTCCAGCATTTGATAATTTAACTTCACCTAGATAAAATTGTTTGTCATCTGTTGTATAATAGAAAGTATTTTGATTTTTAGCAGCGGCTGTATATTGAGCAGTTGTACCTTGTAAAAATATAACATTTGCCATTTTTAATATCTCTCCTTTTTCTTATTTTTAAATAATAGCGCCCCAGTTAAGAGTTTCTCCACCAGCGCCTATTTGTGAATAGTTTTGTGTAGCGTCATTCCACCTATATAGGTAGTTTCCATCTACATATAGAATTCCTTCTTTTCCTTGTTCAGGAAAATCTTTTTGAGACAAAAATACTACGCTTTCTTTTGGTGGTTCAGTTACCTGAAGCCAAACTCCATTTTGATAACGCCATAATATTTTTGTATCTTCAACAAAATAGAAACCTTGAATAGGGAAAGTTAATTCTAATCTGAATTCTTCTGTAGGAACAGATAGAATTTGTTGGAAGGAAGTTCTCTCTTTACCAGAGTCTAAATAAATTATTCTATCATCTCTAGAAAATATTAATTGACCAGAAACAATAGATATATCTTTTATTTTATCACTGGTTGTTGCGATAAATTTCATTCACTTTCTCTCCTTTCTAAATGATTTCTAATTCATTGCTCTTTTCAATTTCTTCTTTTAATTGAGCAAACATTGTTCCTTCAGCAGGGCTGCCCGGAGTTCCTGATCCATCGGCTCCAGCATAAAGGTCTGCTTTAAAAACAATTTCACCTTTTTCGGTAATTATATCATAAACCTTAGTAGCAATCTCTTCTATTTGAGCATCTGTAATAGAACCTGAAGGAATCGTACCTACATTTACAATAGTACCATCTGACATAGTATATAGTAAATTTCTATCTTCATCAATAGAAATACTAATTACACTACTTGCAGGAAATGGAAGAGTTACTGAAATTTCTTCTCCAGTAGAGGTTGTGAATACTAAATCCGATCCTCGTACCTCAATTTTAGTGATACCAGAAGCGGCTGCCGCAACCATTTTTTTACATAAAGCATATGTAATTAAATCCATAGCCGCACTCCTCCTTTAACTAACTTAGTTTAACCCATTGATTGCTATTGTTTAAAACATATACGTTTGATGTATTTGCAACTAAACAAGAGCTTCCTGGCCAAGCTTGTTTTCCATCGGTAGGCAAAGATGCTATATCAGCTTCTGTATCAACAATATATTCGACAATATATGGAGATATATTATCACTTTGTTTTATAACAGTATAAGTTCTCATTCTTTGCAACCTGCCTTTCTTTTACTTTGTTCACATATAATGAAAAAAACTAGGAATGGTTTAAAAGGGGTTGCCCCAATTTTTTATTGGATTTTTTTAAAAAATAATAGTATAATATATACATAAAGAAAAAATAAAAAAAGAAAGGGTTTCTTGAAAAAGAAATAATGGTAAATAATTATGAAGAATACATTTTTAAAAGGACTTAAAGAAGATACAAATTATACTATGACAGAAAAAAATAGCATTTCACACAAAACTACAATGTCAGATGTGTTTGATATGTTTGCTTTTGGCGGAGCATATAGAAACAGAACTGATGATGATTGTATTACATTGTTTAAAAATGCACTTCAAGAGAATGAAGAATTAGCTTTAAAATGCTTATTCTATTTGAGAGATTGTAGAGAAGGACAAGGCGAGAGAAGATTTTTCCGTGTTTGTTATAAATGGTTAGCAAAAGAATATCCTGAAATTGCAAAAAGAAATTTACCATATATTGCTGAATATGGAAGATGGGATGACTTAATATATGTTGCGGCAGGTACTAAGCTAGAAGAATTAGCTTTCTCAATTATAAAAGAGCAATTAGAATGGGATTTAACAGTATCAGCTCCATCACTTTGTGCTAAATGGATGCCATCTATTAACACTTCTTCTGCGGAAACAAGGCAACTAGGTATTAAATTAAGAAAGTTCTTAGAGATGAGCAACAAAGATTATAGAAAGATGCTTGCTAAATTGAGAAAGCAAATAAATATAGTAGAAAGATTAATGTCAGAAAATAAATGGGATGAAATTCAATTTGATAAATTACCTTCAAAAGCTGGATTAAAATATAAAGATGCTTTCGCAAGAAGAGATTTGATAGCTGAAAAATATAAAGAGTTTGCCGCATCAAAAGATACAAAAGTAAATGCAACTGTTCTTTATCCATATGATATAGCTCATGAAGCTTTTAACAATTTCTGGGATATGACTGAAACAGATAGAGCTATGCTTCAAAAATACTGGGATAATCTTCCAAATTATTATGGCGATAAAGAAGAGAATGGTTTAGCTATTGTAGATACATCAGGTTCTATGACAGGAAGACCTCTAGAAGCGGCTGTCTCACTAGGTGCATATATAGCTGAAAAAGCTCACGGACCTTTTGCAAATCACTTTATTACTTTTTCAAATGAACCTGATTTAATTAGATTTGAAGGTACTGATATAACAGATAAATTTAAGAGAGCTATTAGAGCAAACTGGGATGGAACAACAAATTTAAAAGCAGTATTTGACTTACTTTTAAAGGTAGCTAAAAAAGAAGGAACTGCCGCAGAAGATATGCCTCAAAAATTATATATCTTTTCAGATATGGAATTTGATGAAGCAATAGAATATCCTAAGAAAAGAAGCTATTTTGCAAGAAATACGAAAGAAGCAGAAGAGCAAATAAATACATTACTAGAAGATATTGCTAATGAGTGGAAGGCAGTAGGATATGAACTACCACCAATTATATTCTGGAATCTCGATGCAAGACATAACTTAATTCCAATTTTAAGAGGTAGATTTTCATATGTAAGTGGGTTCTCAGCTGTTATGTTAGAAAGCATACTTAGTGGAAAAGATGGATGGAGTTTATGTTTAGAAAAGCTAATGGATGAAAGATATGCACTTATAAAATAGAAATATAAATGTAAGTAAAGTAAGAATAACTTAATAGTTATTCTTATTTTATTTTTTATTAAAATTATATTATAATATATTTATAAAATAAATAAAAAAGAAAGGGGTAATAAATATGGCAAGAGCTATGCAACGTTTTTTAACAATTCCAAAGGATGAAATAGAAAGTTGTTTAAAGGCATTGGTTGCCGCAAAAGAATTGGGAATGATTTCATTAAGAGGGTATAAGATAATAGTTGATACAGATAGATATGAAAATTTATATTATCACGGTTTAAAATGTGCACAATGCGGGCTGGAAGCAAAATTCGCCGCAATTGAAAAGAATATTTATTCAAAAAATAAATTTCACCTTAATGTATATGGAGTTGATGAAAATGGAAGAGAGTTAATGCTTACAAAAGACCATATCTTCCCTAGAATATTGGGAGGACTTGATACTCTTAATAACTATCAAGTTCTTTGTGAGAGATGTAATTCTTGTAAAGGCAATAAAACAGATTTAACAGCAGATGAAGCTATCGCAAGAGGATTAACCACACCTGAAGTTGCGGCAACCCTTTCTTCAATTTTAGCAAATAGAGATTTAATAAATGTATATCAGAATCAAATCTTAGAATTAAAAAAGCAGAATGCTAAAATGTATGGTTCAATTGCTAATATTTTTTCTCAAAAAAGAGATGTAAAAGAGTTTAAATAAGGAGATGATTTAGTATGGCAATTTTTTTAAAAGGAGATACGCATGGGGATCTTAGTGCGGTAATCAATTTTATAGAAAAGATGAATTTAGGAGAAAATGATAGTATAATTATTCTTGGTGATTTTGGTTTATTATGGGAATACAATAGAAAAAGAGAAAAGGAATTTATAGAATTTTATGAAAAGAATTACAAATGTAATATATATTTTATTCGTGGAAACCATGAAAACTATAACTTATTAAATAAAATTCCAATAGAAAATGATTTAGGCAAAGTATCAGAGCATATAAGTTATTTATTAGACGGTAAAGTATATATTCTAGATGGCGTTAGTTTTTTAATTATGGGCGGAGCTGATAGTGTAGATAAGTATCGCCGCATAGAAGGATTAAACTGGTGGAAAGAAGAAGCTGTGTCTGCAGAATCTGTACAAAACACAATTATAAATAGTTGCTGCCATATAGATTTTGTTCTTACTCACACTGCCCCAAAAAGTATAGTAGAAGAATATAAACCATTACTTTGTACTCTTGATTTAGATGAAACAAAGCTAGATCGCACAAGTGAGAATTTATTAGATGTCTTAAAAGAAAAAATAGATTTTGATTATTGGTGTTTTGGTCATTTTCATCAAGATGTTCAATTAAATGATAAATTCTTTTGTTTTATGAATGATTTTAAAGATGTTCAACAAATTATTCAAAAGAAAGATTATTATTGATAATTTTTTAAAAATTTGTTATAATATATTTATAAAATAAAAAAGAAAAGGAGTTGTTGCATATGAAATTTACAAATTTATCTAGTTTAATTCAATATTTAAGACAATCTGTTTTACAAAAGGCAACAGAAGAATATGAAGCTGATGATTTGACAGTTACTTTTTATGAAACAGAAATTGCTTTTCAAGTAAATTGGTTATATGATGGCTTAATCTTTAGCCTTCAAAAGGATGGTAAAGTAGAAGTTATTTTCCCAGAAAAATTTGCTGATACAATACCAATGGAGGAATTGATAAAATATGGTAAAATGGCGGAAGTGCTAGAAGAAAATAAAGAAATGATTATCTCAAATATTTAATATTTAATATTTAATAGGAGAAAATAATTATGGAAAAGATTATTAAAGTTGATTTTAGATATACTGAAAGAAGAGTAGAATTATATAAGCTAACTAGTAAAATAACTGCCGCTTTAATAGAAAAAACTAAACTTTCGCAAGATGAATATAATCAAATGGTTCAAAGAAGAGATGAATTACTAAAAGAAGAATTAGAAATGCAAGATGCTAAATATAGAGTTTAAAAATAAATAAATATGAAAGGGGTTTGATATTTATGTTATTAACAAAAGATTTAATTAAAGATGCAAGAGTAACAGAAGAGTTGATACCTATGTTAAAAGAGGTTAATATTCCTGATTTTGTAAAATGTATTGCTACTTTTTCAAATCTTCCTTTTGATAGAATTGATGATGGAACTATACAAGATTATCTTATAACTTGGGCAAAAAATAAATATAAATATTACAAATTATTAGGAAATAAATTAAGAGTTGATACTAGAATTGAATATAACACAGAAACTTGCGATAGAAAAGAAGAAATAGAAGTTTTACAAAAGCAATTTCCAATTTATGCTCTTTGGTTACAAGGAATTGAAGAAGCTAAAAACAATGAATTAAATTGGCACAATTTATCTAGTAACTTTATTAGCATGCTAAACCTTTTTCCAGAAACTAAGAATGGTTTTGATAAAGGAATGCATATAACGAGCTTTTTCCAACGTTGTTTGGAAGCTCCTGCAGAGTTAGTTACAAAAATTGCGGGTTTATTTGAACTAGACAAGATTGACTCTAATTTTACTCTTTCTATTGACCCAGTCGATATAATGCTTGCTTCTGTGACTCCTTATGATTGGAGCTCTTGTTATGGTCTTGAATGCGGCGGTCACGCAGATGGTTGTATGGCAGCATTATTAGATACTGCTTCAATAGTAACTTATATCTGGGATAAAGAAGGTAAATATTCGTTAGATAAAAAATATGATTTAAAGAAGATAAGATTCAAGAAAATGCGTCAATGGGTTGCTTTTTCAGATGATATGAGAGCTATTCATTTTAATAAACTATATCCTTCAAATGACCGTTGCAGAGAAGAATTATTACAGAAAATAAGATTGATAACAGAGAAGAGAGTAAGTGAATATTTAGGAATTGAAGACATTTGGACTTGTTATACAAGATTAGATAAAGAAGCTCGCAAAAAGATAGATGTTGGTAGAATGTATGGTTATGGTTATTCAGAATTTGATAAAGAATATGTTTATGTTCATAAAGCACTAGTAAAAGAATTAGAAGATCCAGATAATGAAATAAAAGTAAAAATAACTCCATATGATGTTGATTATAAATGTGCCTGCGGCTGTGGAACGATTTTACCTTGTTCAGATGCTTGTGAAGAAGAAGTAGACTTTGGTGATGGATTTAATTGTGAAAGTGTTATTCGTAAATTTTATTGTGAATTAGCAGATTGTTATTGTGAATTAGCAGATGATATATGTGAAGGAAATTGTGGTTCATGCTGTTATTGGGAAGATGCTCATCCATATTGTGAATATAAAGATGGAGAGTGCGAAGATCCAGAGATAGAATCTTGTGATGGAGAAGCACAATTCTATGAAGATATTTGTTGCGAATGTCCACATTACAAAGAGCATATAAAAGCAATGAAAGCTGAAAAAGAAGAAGAAGATAGACAAGAAGAGGATATATAATATATCCTCTTTTTTAATCAACAGATAAGCTGAAAAATGAATGGATAATAAATAGTTCTTTTATTGATAAATTTTTAAAAAAATATTATAATATAATTATAGAAAATAAATAAATAAAAGAAAAGGAGTTGAATAGAATATGAAAAATGGTAAGGATTTATGGAATAGCTTTATAGCTACAGCTGCCGCTTATAAAATAAAAATAATTCCTAAGTCTTTTTTCTCTTGGGATGACGATAATGTTAATTGTGAATTCCATTTTTATATAGAGGGAATTAAAGGTTGGCTATGGGGCGGTTGGATTGAGAATGAAGAAGCAACAGGAAAAGTTAGTTTTACATTATTTACTCAATATGAAATGCTAATAGATAAGTTTAAGCCTAGCCGCAGTCATATTACTATTGAACATATTGTTGCAGAAAGAAAAGGTGGAACTAATATATTTGAAATCTTAGATGAAGATAAAATGTTAGAATTTATAACAAAAGTAAACTATGTGAGGGATCACCCTGCAATGGCTTATTGCTATTGGGATATATATGATTTTAGCGGCGAGTGGAGAGCTAAGAGAATGATGCTTAAAGAAATTCTATATCATAAGAAATTAGAAGCGAATGCGACAATAGCTCATAAAGTAAAGGTAGCTGCCGCAACATTATTTGGCTCTTGGTTGAAATGGATGACGGTTGCATATATACCTGACAAAAATAGTCATATAGAGGAGAAGGGATCAATACACGAATTTATAAATGACATCTGGGTTATTCATTCATATAACAAGGTTTCTGCGGCAATAGCAAAACTATTTTTTCAAAAGATTAACAGTTATTTTGGGGCAGCCGCATATATAGTAGAAAGTGAGGACGATTTTTTCTGGGATGTGTACTCATATGGACCTTGCCGCCAAGAAAAGTATCAATTAAAGTCATATAAAGAAAACGAGGATGGAACTATTGAAGTAGACGAAGATGAAGTATGGGCAATAGTAAATCAAATGGATTATAACGATGATGTACACATATATGGCGGCGATCAAATTTAATAAATAGCATTTTAGCTGCCGCTTTGATAATTTTTTAAAATTTTGTTATAATATATGTATAAGATAAAGAAAAAATAAA
>ULRE01010804.1_pt1 | contig 9646 bp, 10 predicted proteins | sample 1955141 | NCBI WGS metagenome assembly ULRE01 (sample SAMEA4835674, study PRJEB28245) | human gut metagenome | biome: gut microbiome; material: fecal sample | place: Denmark | collected 2008
TGTTGACGAATACCGGAACCTGAAAGATGCGGTCGTTCCGTTCAAGGCTTTTGCCGATAAGGCACGGCGCGATGCGGCATCTGCTGCACTGTGGGGATTGTTCGGATACACACACGGGTATCTGAAATTTCTGAATATCCAAGAATATTAAATAACTGCTATTTGGCAAAAAGGAGAAAACTATCATGTCCATTCTGAAAAATCTGTTCGCTGCTGTCGGTGCTGTTACCCTCGGCGCTGTTGCTGTCGGTGTTGTGCTTGGTGCCACGACGGCCATGACCGCCGATGACGATGACTTCGACCTCGATGAACTGCGCGACGACGCTCCCTGTGATGGTTGCCGCAAATGCGCCGAGAAGAATACCGACAACGAGGACGGCGAGAAGAAGGCTTCCGAGACTGCCGACACGGATGCCGGGAAAGCTGAGGAGGAGCCTGCTGAAAAGGCAGAAGAGCCTGAGGCTCCCGCTGAAGCCGAGGAGGGCAAGGCCGAGAAAGAGTAAAGAGAGGTGGACGCCGTATGAACATCGATAATCGCATCAATGTCATTGCCGGACGCCCCGGCGCGGGGAAGACGCTCTGGGCTGCGCGTGAAGTAGTCGATTGCCTGCGGGATGAGAACAACATTGTCCTGTATATCGGCTTCGACCAGGAATTTGACCGCATCTGCCGGATGGTTCGCGCCAAGTACGGCAACGCCCCGCACGGGCGGCTGCTGTTCGCGTTGCAGGATGGTGCCGGTGAAGCTATCGGCAAATCTGTTGACCTCGCAAACTTTCAGGTGCAGGGTCTTGCGATGGCGGACCCCGAGAGTGAGGAAGCGCAAAGCCGGAAACCGATGGTGTTCCTGTTTTACGACCAGTGCCGCCACGACATCTTCAACGGAAGACGCGAACTGCTCAAAGCGGCTGCGAAGGCCGGCGTACATGTGTATGTTTTGTGCCAGCGATTCAGTCAGGTAGACCGCAATGATATCGACTGGCTGAATGAGCAGTGCTCCGCGTATATCATCTCAAAGCACCGCGAACCTCGCCCGGCAACAGACGAAGAAATCCGCGAAAAATTCAGATAACATTCCTGCCCGGCAAACCAATGCCGGGTTTCTTGTTACCTGAACACCAAAAATTAAACGCCGTATCGAAATATAAAGGAGGGATTCCGCATGGGCAATTTATTTGCCGAAGCAAAGCTTAAAACCACACTCGCAAACGATACTTATACCGACAAGAAGGAAATCGTATCAAAAGCCGGGTATTTGCTCGGCGTTGATAAGAGCATCTTTGATTCCGGAGAGTTGCTGCCGGAAATTTACGAAGAACTCGAAAAAAATCAGGATGCGCGGATGGTGCGCAACTTATGTTTTCTGTTTACCTGCATTGAGCATTGCTATAAGCAGCTGCAGATGCAGATGGTAAACGACCTCAAAAATCTGCATTCCATGGATATGACAAAGGCAGCGACCGAAGCACTGCGCAAGGACGGTCTTGATATCGTCAAAGCAAATTGTACGCTGGACGAATACCGGCCCCGAATCGCAGCTGAAATCGCAAATCGTATTCAGGGTTGCAAGGATATCTTCCCGATGTGGGTGCCGTGGGAATATATTCGTCAGATGTTTTTGTTTCCGACCAAGACAAAGGACAGGGCGCAGGAAAGAGCGTGGCTGTACTACAACGAGAATATTATCAGATTCCCGTACAATGTCTTCCTCAACTGGCAGTTCAAGGCTGACGAGGGCGGAAACCTTCTGGGCAGTGATGAACAGTTCCTTATCCGGCTGTATGCTCAGAACGGAGATACCTTCTGCGATTACGACAAGGTTCGCGGGGAAAGCAAACAGACGCAGCAGAATGTCGAGCAGTTCCTGCTTCATTCCGTCCGTTCTGAAATCCTCGTGGACTGCGAGAACTGTGACCCGTTGAAGTTCTTTGCTGTATTGCAGAGCCTTTCTCCTGAGGCTATCGGGAAGATTCAGAAGATTTTCCTGTTCGATGATGTGAACGCTTCGTCCATCTGGGGACTCGTGGAGCATTACACGAAAGCCAAGGTGGACCGGTTCATGACACAGCGCGTTGTGGAAGGAAAGAGCGTTGTCGATATGACGGTCGCAGTCTGCTGCTGTCAGGAACACTACGATAAGAAAATCGACAGTTTTCTTCTGTTCTCCTCGGACTCCGATTATTGGCCACTCATCAACAATGTCGTGACGGCCAGGTTCTTGATGATGTTCGAGCGGGAAAAGACCAGCAAGGCTATCGTCAATAAGATGCGGGAACATCATGTGCTTTACTGCTATACGGACCAGTTCTGCAAGGCAGGGGATGCATACCGCCTCCGCAATGATGCTCTTGCTCTTGAATGTGCGTCCTATCTCAAACAACAGTTTGGCAGCTGCAACATTGAGGATATGCTGCAAAGCGCCTATGGGCAGACGCGCATTGAGATGACCGAGAAGGAAAAGGAACTGTTCCGGAAATCTCTGGTCGATAAGCTGCGCATTACAATGGATACCGAAGGAAATCTCAGTATCGGATTAAGCTAAAGCGAAAACAGCACACCGTTGCGGAAAATTGACCGGTCGGTGTGCTGTTGCCGTTGTGTGCGAATTGCCGTATACTGAACACACGAAATCCGATTTTAGCACGGAGGCACCATTTTATGGGAAAGATTCTGGTAATCGCCGAGAAACCCTCGCTTGGAAGAAGTATCGCGGGCGCTATTTCATGGTGGAAGGGTGAGAAGTTCGAGAGGCAGGGAAAAGACCGCAACACCTGGCTCGAAAGCGATAATTATATCGTGGTATCTCTGGTCGGACACCTGTATGAACTGATAGACCTTGATGCGTATTTCCCGGGCTATGACCCTGCTGTGAAACAGCCATGGGATTTGAAGAAGCTGCCGTTTTTCCCGGATGATTGGAAGTTTGAGTTTGAAGGCAAGGAAAAAGTACAGGGCCTTATCAAGGTCGCCAACCAGCAGATGAACCGCAAGGATGTGGATGTCATCTACAATGCCGGAGACCCGGACAGAGAAGGACAGCGGCTAGTCGATGAAGTGCTTCTGTATGGCCTAAAAACCCCCAAGACGATTTATCGGCTCTGGCTTCCCGATACTACGAACAAGACCATCAAGCAGGCATTCGAGACCGCCAAGCCTAATGCCGGATACGCGTCCCTGTCTTCATCTGCTGAAACGCGCAGTGAGATGGATTGGCTGCTCGGTATTGAATTGACGCGGTATGTTTCCATCAAGGCTGGGGGCTTTACCCGTATCGGACGCTGCGTATGTCCTATCGTACAGCATATCATTGAACGTGAGAAAGCAATCAAGGAATTTGTCCCGAAACCGTACTCGGCTGTTTCCAGCAAAGAAAAGACGAACGGAGAGGAAATCGAACTCACTAGTAAACGGACATTTGAGGAAGGACACGAGGCCGAGGCGCAGGCGTTGGCAGATGCCTTCAATAAGGCCGGTGCCACCGTTACCGATATCAAGACGGAGCGCAAGACCGTCAATCCCGGTAAGCTGTTCTCGATGAGTGATTTGCAGAGTTTTGCCTGTAAAGCCGACAAGACATTGTCTCCGGCCGATGTGCTTGCCGCTACGCAAGCGTTGTATGAGGGAGGATATGTTACCTATCCCCGTACCAACAGCAGCTATCTGGCGACCAATGAGACCGTCAAGGTCGATGCCGCGATACGAGGTCTTGCACAGAACGGTATTACAGGTCTTATCAATAAACCGAAACTTAAAAGCATCTATGATGACAGCAAAATCGAAGCCCACTCTGCTATCACACCAACCGGAAAATGGCCTGCATCACTTACTGGAACACAGAAAACGGTCTTTGACTGTATCTTGAACCGGTTCTGTGCTGTTTTCTGTGAAGAAGCCTGTACAGTAGACCGCACGACTATCGTGATTCACTGCAATGATGAGGATTTCACTCTGAAAGGTGATGTGCAGGTAACTCCCGGCTGGCGAAAATTCGAGAAACCAACGAGTGGGGACAAACTGCTCCCCAAACTTAATAAAGGCGATGCCGTAAACATCAATTTCAAGACGGTAGGGAAGATGACCACTCCTCCGAAACGGTATACGGTCGAGGCTCTCAACAACTGGATGGTCGCGCCGATGCGCGGTGCCGAGAAGGCGAATGAAGAGTATTCCGATGAGGAATGGAAGGAAATCCTGTCAGATGCTACGATTTGCACCGAGGCGACCCGCGCCGATACCGTTGACAGATGCGTCAAGAGCAATTATATTTCTCTGAAAAAGGGCGTCTATTACGGCGAAGCAGAAGGGTTCCGATTAGTCGATACGATGGAAAAACTCGGAATCGACCTTGATGTTCCGGTAACGGTAAATCTCTCCAAGCAGCTGCACTCTATCAAGGACGGGACCCTGACCCGTATCGATGTTCTGGAATTCACGAAAAAGACCATCGAAGATATCATGACGAAGGATGTTGCGATTGAATCTGCGCAAACCGGACACGGGAACTTTACGGTCCTCTGCAGATGTCCTCGCTGCGGCAATGATGTGGTAGAGACACAGAAAACCTTCTCCTGTATCGGGAAAGATAAAGACGGGAACCGGTGTCCTGTAACGCTCTGGAAGAATAACAAGTTCTTTGAATCTATCGGCAAGAAGCTCACGAAAACGACTGCCGCCGCGCTGCTTACGAAGGGCAAAGCACCGCTTAAAGGCTGTGTGAGCAAGAAAACCGGTAAGAAATACGACTGTATCTTGACCTGCGACTGTTCTAAGGGTCGTCCTGAATTCCACTTGGAATTTGACCATAGCGGTGCATCCGGCACTGTGCTCGGTAAATGCCCGTTCTGCGGAAGTGATGTTGCAGAGGGCTCGAAAGGATACGGCTGTACAAACAAAGATTGCAGCGCGGTGCTCTGGAAAAACTCGAAACTGTACGGCAACGATGTGAAAATCAGTGCAACGGCTGCAAAAGCCCTGCTTGCTAACAAGGCTGTGAGTGCCAAAATCAAAAACAAGGATAAGACTGCGGATGTCAATGTCAAGGTCGGTATCGAACCGCACGAGATGCCGAACGGAAAGAAATACATCAATTTGAAAGTGCTCAGCTACGAGAAATAGATTATAGCTTTAGGGTCGCTGCCAAAGCCAAGGGCAGCGGCTCTTTGTTCTGTCGAATTCGGCAAAGGGTACTTGTATAAATGTGCGAACGGCATAAAATGAAAATCGTACGATAGATACTATTCTACTTTAGGCATTTTCTGCCCGTGCAATTTACACTCGGCTTGTCAGGCAGACTCATCTTCGGATGGGTCTGTTTTTTATTTGCCGAAAACAACGAAAGGAGTAAAAACTCAATGACCAAAGCAGCCAAACGAACCCTCGGCGTTATCTGTCTACTCTGGCTTGGTACTTTGCTGCTCCTCTTTGCAAACTACAAGACGAAAGTTTACTTAGAGCAACTTCGCAGTCAGGTGGATGCCGTGACGCAGCAGGAACAGGCGAATGCCACGGCGGTGAAAAGACAGCCGTCCCGTACCATGGAGGATGTCTTAGTGAGAACCGATGCACAACTTGTGACGACTTCCTTCTCAAATGAGAACTATGCAGCAAAGGCAAAATCTTTAGTTTCACTCTGCGACAAGGAACTCAAAGAGAAGACTGGCGGCGTGTCGAACGAAAGCGTTCAAGCTGAGATGCAGCGCAGACCCGGCATGAACGGACGCCTTGTGATTCCTTCTGTCGGCGTAAATGTAGCGCTCTTCGACGGACACGCGCAGAGATTTGTTGACGCAAAAGACAGCGCCGCGTATTTTCTGGCAGGGAATACGATGGTGGTTGGTGACCACTGGAACCAAGGATTCTCAAAAATCAAAAACTGCCACGCCGGGACGCTGGCTTACATTTACCGAGGCACTTCTGTGCAGACACTGACCTGTACCGGGGTTTGCAGTGGCATCAACGGAGACAGTGACCTTTTGTATGCAGACGGGTCGAGCGCCACAATGGGCGGCGGAACTCTGATGTATACCTGCAACGGTGCAAATTATCACGATGTAACACTTACTTTTTGGAGATGAAGGAAATGAATAAGAAAAACAATATGAAACGCCTTGCTGCCATTTCTCTGGCAGTCATGGGCATTATGCTCGTATTCGCGCAGTTTGACGCGGCGCGGATGAACCGCGAAATCAAGGAACTGCAGAAGACGGTCAACTACACACAGCTGTTTGAGGATATGCTGTTCCCCGATATGGCTACGGCTAAGACCGGCGAAACGGCTGAAACTGCCGAATCCGCAGCAGTTGCGGACTTTGCCCCCGTCATGAACTTTGAGGCAGGCGAAGAAGGCGTTCATCTGTCACAGGAATCCTATCTGCCCTTGACTCTGTCTGACGCTAAGGTCTTCGTACCTTGTGCCGATATCGAGGAACCCTGTACGGTCGCATACCGCAGCGAAGACTCCACAGCGCAGGCAGGGGCGTACCGCTTAGCACTCGTCAAGGGCGATGCGAGCAACTCTATTAGAGAGTTCCAGAACGGCGATGAAACGCTTCTTTCGGGCGCACGCAATGTGTCGGATGATGTGTATCTGACGGTTGCAGTAACATTGGATGAGGAACATCGCTCCGAGCAGGTAGATGCTATCAAAAAGCTTTTCGCTAATACTGTTATCTCTGATGCGACTCCAAAAGTCGCTCTCTTTGGTGAGACATTAGCCGATGGTGTTTCTCTGGAAATCAGTGACAGCTATATGCAGCTGCAAAAGGGGACAGATACTGTGTTGGTATCGGCGTTCCAGCAAAGCATCGATACCTCGCTTCTATCCAAGTCTATCGAACTGCCAAACGGTCTGACCCTGAAATACAGCGATGTGAAAGATTCTCAGACAGGGTACATTCCCTTTATCGCAACTGTTGAGGGGCACAAATACAAGTTTCTCGCTACGAGTTCGGATATTCTTCTGAACATGTTTGAGGAATAATGGTTCTGTATGTCATAGCGGCGAAAAAACAGACGGTAAGCACTTGCACGGATGTGCGAACGGCATAAAATGAAAATTGTACGATAGATACCATTCTACTGTAGGCGTTTTGCGCTCGTACAATTCACATTCTGGCTCTAACAAGCAGACTCATCTTCGAATGGGCCTGCTTTTTTGTTTGCCGGAACTACTAAAGAAAGGAGTATTCATGACCAAAAAACACCTATTATTTGCGCTTATTGTCTGTATGAGTACCGTCTGGCGGTTTCTTGAACTGCTGGAATACGGAGAGAGTGCGACTGCCAAAAAAGCGAAAGAGCAGAAACCGCTGCAAGGGTCTGTGTCTGAGCAGCAAAACCAAACCACGAAAAAATAACACTAAAAGGAGAAAAATCATGTTTAGCTTTATCAATTTTGCTACCGTTATCGTCTTCCTTGTCACGATGTTTGATGACCGCACCCAGCTGGTGACCGTCCCTCGGTCTTCGCCCGACCCAATCGCCGAGCTCTGCCGCGCGCTTGTAGTCCTCAAGCGTGAGCGCTACCACATCCGCGAGGTCTTTAAGCTTTCCAGCGATGGCCATACCGAGAAGGTCTACTGGTATGGTCGTAGTCAGTACATCGAAGCGCTGAACGCTCCTCATCACATCAATGAGAATGTCAGTTGCTATACGGACTACGCGTCCGGCATGCGCCAGAGAACACCTTGTAAGCTTGACTACGACACACACCGCGTTTTTGACATCGTCGCTCCTTGCAATGATGAAGAAGATGATGTAGTCGTAAAACGCAGCATCTTGCTTCCTCCGGAGAACGATGGCACGGTGCGTGAAGTTCGTATCTTCGACCTCGATGAACGGGATGAGTGCGGTGAACTGCCTGACCCCAAGACCATTGAAGGGCTGTATCGCGGGTACAAGGACCGAGACATGTACTGGACATGCGCTGACGAGAAGGTGATTGAGCCTGCTGACGCGGTGCATTATGTCAGGCAGCGTGCTCTGGCACAGTACCTTACCGATAGCGGTCACTCCGGTCTTCTGATGGAAGACGACTTCGAGCCCTTGGAAGAGCCGCTCAAGCGCACCACGGATTGGCTGGCAAGCAAGGATGAGTCCCGCTTTGAGGAACTGTATACTGCCTACGCTGCTGGTCTTTATGCCGCACAGACGGAGCAGCTTCAGAACAAGAATAACAACACTCAGGAGGTGTGACCTATGTTGATTAAGAATATCAGGTGGGATACAGATGGTGATATGGGAGCTCTTGCCTCTTTACCGACCGAGGTCTACACGCCCCCATTTTTACATCAGGAACAGTATGACGATATCGAAGAATTCCTCGACGATGTCTCGGACTGGCTCTCGGACGAATATGGATGGTGCCATTTCGGATTCGAGACGGAAACCGATAATGGAGGAATTATCAAATGCGACACGCTGCCCGAATGAGGCAGAAAGGAAAAAATATCATGAAAGCAGAAATCAAATTTGCCATAACGAAAAACGGTCCCAAGGCATTTATGTCCACCTACAACGATGACTGGACGCCTGCAAACGACACGAGGCTGCGCGTATACAAGAAGGATAAGCGCAGCGTTACGCCTGCCAATGCGTACCCAGAAGGCAAGGGATATGCTCTTGCCATCAACCCGTGGGTGCTGCAGGATTTCCTCGAAGTCAACGGCATTGATGCCATGCAGCCTATGACTATCGCCAAAGGTCTTGCCCCTGAGCTGCGGGATATCCGTTACGCGAACGACAGCGAAATCGTTTGGTATGAGTTCTCGACTTGCAATACCACGAAACGCTGTACAAATCTGTCTCGTGCTAAAAACTTCGTACGGGATTGGGTCAATTACGATTGCCCGACTCTGTACCGCTACACCACGAACCAGAAGAATGTCATTATCAATGGATTCGGCATTACGCTGCCGGTATTCAGCAACGTGCTTGTCGATACTTACGATTGCAAGTTCCAACTGGATGATACCCTGACTGACAAGGAAATCAACGCACTTCTCAAACATCTCAACCCGAAAGGTGCAGTAGCGGAACACCTTAACTTTGCCAAAAAAGCAAACGAGATGGGGCAGGATGCGCTCTGGAAGCTTCGTGAAGAGGTGAAGGATACCTGCAAGGCTATCAACGACCTTTTGCACGAACCTGCGACACGCGATGCCATTCTGAAAGCCCAGACGGAACATCAGCGTGACGCGATGCCCATGATGGATTGCGGCTGGCTCAACTGGTTCCCTCTGGAAGGCACTGAGTTCGCCGAGAAGTTCAACACGGTGCGCAGCACTGGCAACGGTCCCTACTTTCTGGACATTGACATGCCTATTATTGACCAGAGCGTCAATGTGCAAAGCTACGGCGGCGATGTAGTGCGTGACCTTGTCTCGAAGCGGTTGGGCATTGATATTTACTATGTCCGGCATCTGGACTGAGGTACAGTAATGCCGGTAGAATATAGATTGACCAGAACCGGGACTCTGCCTGTTGGTATCTATGGACGCAGAATCATCTGTTGTCTATGTCCCGACACCAATACATGGGATAAAGGTCTCGAAGATTTCGCCATGCTCTTTCCGGACGCTAAGACGAGATACCTCGAACAGGCACAGGGAAAACCGCCGCGCTTAGGACAAGTCATCTTCTGCAAGGG